>JAANMT010000146.1_pt1 | contig 71539 bp, 64 predicted proteins | sample 7279711 | NCBI WGS metagenome assembly JAANMT01 (sample SAMN14094538, study PRJNA606508) | bioreactor metagenome | isolation source: A lab-scale SPAN reactor treating ammonium-rich wastewater day 1 | place: Ireland: Galway | collected 2017-01-16
GCGCGTCGTGCGCGCGGCGCGGCCGATGCACGGAAAGCAGAGCAAACTTTACCACGACGCCCGGGGCATCTACGCCGGGCTTCAGGCGCCGCTCACCGTGGGCCGCTACCACTCGCTGATCGTGGAGGAGCAGAGCCTGCCGCGCGAGTTCGAAATCGCGAGTTACACGCGCGACGGCGAAATCATGGGCATCCGTCACCGCCACCTGCCTCTCCAGGGCGTGCAGTTTCACCCGGAGAGCATCCTGACGGAGGGCGGCGCGGCCATGCTGCGCAACTTCGTGGAGTCGCTGTCCTGAAACCGGGCTGAATCACCCTGCCCCAAGCCTTGCCGGAGAGACCATGCAAGCCACACTCGAGCGAATCCTCAACCGCCAGGCCCTGGATCAGCGCGAAGCTGAACAGCTCATGGCCGCCATGCTCAGCGACGAAACGCCCGAGCCGCTGGTGGCCGCGACCCTGGCTTCCCTGCGCACGCGGGGTGAAACGGCAGCCGAACTTGCCGGGTTTACCCGCGCCCTGCTGGGCCTGGCCTTGCCCTGCAAGGCCGGACAACCCTGCATTGACACCTGCGGCACGGGCGGCGACAACGCCGGCACCTTCAATATCTCCACGGCCACGGCGCTTGTCTGCGCGGCGCAGGGCCTGAACGTCGTCAAGCACGGCAACCGCAGCGTGACAAGCCAGAGCGGCAGCGCCGACGTGATGGAAGCCCTGGGCATTGCCTTTGCCGCGCCGGGCAGCGTGGTTCGCTCGCGCTTCACGTTCCTGTTCGCGCCGCATTACCACCCGGCCCTCAAGCGCCTGGCGCCCCTGCGCCGGCAACTGGGAGTGCGCACCGTTTTCAACCTGATCGGTCCCCTGGCCAATCCGGCGCGCCCGCAGATGCAGCTCGTCGGAGTGGCCACGCGCGAGCGACTGCAGCCCGTGGCCGAGGCCCTGATGCTGCTGGGCACGCGGCGCGCCTTCGTGGTTCATGGCGAGCCAGGCCTCGACGAGGCCACGCCCGCGGGTCCTTTCACGGTCATCGAGGTGAGCAACGGCGGCCTGACGCAGCAAGAGATGCGCGCGACAGAATTCGGCCTCGCTTCCTGCCGCCTGGAAGACCTGCGCGGCGGCACGGCCGCCGAGAACGCGGCCATGATCGAGGCCCTGTTCAGGGGCGAGAGGGGACCGCGCCGCGACGTCATCGTGCTCAATGCGGCCCTGGTGTTTCTGCTCGCGGGCGAGGCCCATCAGCCGCGCGAGGCCGCGGGCCTGGCGCAGCGCGTACTGGACAGCGGGGCGGCTCTGAGCCTGCTTCAGGAGTTGCGTCGTGGCTGACTTCCTGCAGAGCATGGCCTTTCTTTCGCGCAAGCGAGCGGCCGCACTGCCGGCGCTGTCAATGCTTGTGCATCGGGCCTCCAGCCGGCCGGGTCCGCGGACCCTGGCCCTGCGGCCGGGGCGACTGGAGGTTATCGCCGAGATCAAGCGCCGCGCGCCATCGGGCGGCACGCTCAACGCGCAGGTGGATGTCGAGGCGCAGGCGCGGGCCTACGCCGCCGGGGGCGCTTGCGCGATTTCAGTCCTGACGGAGCCGGGCGAGTTTCTCGGCCGCGACGAAGACCTTGCGGCGGCCGCGCGCGCGGGCCTGCCGGTGATGCGCAAGGACTTTCTTGTGACGCCAAAGCAGATTCTGGAGTCACGCGCGCTGGGCGCAGACGGCGTGCTGCTGATTGCCGCGATTTTGCCCGGTCGCGAACTGGCCTCCATGCTGGCCGCGGCGAGCGACGCCGGGCTGTTTGCGCTCGTGGAGGTGTTTGACGAAACGGACCTGCGGCGCGCGGCGGACTGCGGCGCGCGCCTCGTGGGCGTCAATTGCCGCAACCTGCGCGACCTGAGTGTTGACTTCGCGCGCTTTGAGAGGTTGCGCGGGCTCATTGCGCCGACGGCCCAGGCCGTGGCGGAGAGCGGGATTGCCACGCCCGGGCAGTTCGCGCGGGTTGCTGCGCTGGGCTATGACGCCGCGCTGATTGGCAGCGCGCTGATGAAGGGCGCCACCATCGGAGAATTGCAGGCATCGAGCCGCTGAGTGGTGCGGCCCTGCCGCCTGCGGCCAGGAGTCACGGAAACAGCCATGTCCCTCTGGATAAAAATCTGCGGTGTTCAGGACGTGTCCACGGCCCAGGCGGCCTGCGAGGCGGGCGCTGACGCCATCGGGCTGGTGTTTGCCGAGTCTTGCCGGCGCGTGAGCATTGCGAGGGCGCAGGAGATTCGGGCCGTGTTGCCCGGCCGAGTGGAGGTCTTCGCCGTCGTGCGGGGCATGAAGGTGGACGAAATCCTGGCGCTGCTCGCGGAAGTCTCGGTCGATGCGCTGCAGTTCCACTGCGACGACGGCATGTTCCCCGACTTCGACTTTGGCGTGGAACTGGTCCCCGCGATTCCGGCCGGCTTCATCAAGACTTGCGACGCCCGGGGGCTCAAGGGGAGGCGCTTCATCGTTGATGCGCCCCGGGGTGCTGGCAGCGGCATTTCCTGGGACTACCGCGAAGTTGCTGGAGCGGGCGAGCGCCTGATTCTGGCCGGGGGCCTTGGCCCCGCCAACGTTGCCGCGGCCATCGCTGCGGCCCGGCCCTGGGGAGTTGACGTGTCAAGTGGTGTGGAGGTGCGGCGAGGCATCAAGGATGCGACGCTGATTCGCGAGTTCATTGAGAAGGCGAGGAAGGCATGACTGTGACTCTGGACCCACCCGGACGATTCGGCGTCTATGGCGGGCGATATGTGCCCGAGACGCTGATGGCCAGTCTGATCGAGCTGGAGGCGGCATTCGAAGCGGCCTGGAAGGACAACACGTTCAGGGCGGAACTGGCCTCAACGCTGGCCGATTTCGTGGGCCGCCCGACCCCGCTCTACTTTGCCCAACGCCTTTCACGCGACTGGGGCGGGCGCGTGTTTCTCAAACGCGAAGATCTCACTCACACCGGCGCCCACAAGATCAACAACGCCGTGGGGCAGGCGCTGCTGGCCAGGCGCATGGGCAAGCGCCGCATCGTGGCGGAGACCGGGGCGGGCCAGCACGGCGTGGCCACGGCCGCCGCCTGCGCGCGCCTGGGCCTGCAATGCCGCGTCTATATGGGAGCTCTGGACTGCGAACGCCAGAGACCCAACGTAGAGCGCATGAAGCTGCTCAGCGCCGAGGTGTCTGCCTGCGAGGGCGGAACACGCAACCTGAAGGTGGCGATCAATGAGGCGATCCGCGACTGGGTCGCCCACCCTGAAGAGACCTACTATCTGCTGGGCAGCGCCGTGGGACCGCACCCCTACCCCACGATCGTGCGCGAGCTGCAGAGCGTGATCGGCATTGAAGCGCGCGAGCAGTTCACGCGCCGGGAGGGCCGGCTGCCCGATGCCGTGATCGCCTGTGTGGGGGGCGGCTCCAACGCCATTGGCATCTTTGCTCCGTTTCTGGAAGACGCTGTTGCGCTTTTCGGCGTCGAGGCCGGCGGAGACTCGCCTGATCACGGAAGCTGCACCCTGTCCCACGGCCGCCGCGGCGTGCTGCACGGCGCGATGAGCTATGTGCTGCAGGACGGCGAGGGCCAGATCACGGGCACTCACTCGATTGCGCCGGGCCTCGATTACCCCGGAGTGGGCCCGCAGCACAGCGCGCTCAAGGACAGCGGGCGCGTGAAATACGAAATCGAAACCGATGCAACGGCGCTTTCGGCCTTCCACGAACTTTCGCGTGCGGAAGGCATTCTGCCCGCGCTCGAAAGCAGCCACGCCCTGGCCTTTGCCAGGCGCTACCTGCGGGAAAACCCCGGCCGGTGCGTCATCGTGAACCTGAGCGGGCGCGGCGACAAAGACCTGCCATCGATCATGGCACGGGGGGCACGCCATGCCTGACACGGCATTCCTGAGGCTTCGCGCACACAAACGCAAGGCGCTGATTCCCTTCCTTGTGAGCGGCTACCCGACACGCGAACGCTTCCGCGCAGTTCTGGGCACGACTGCGGCGTTGGCCGACGTGCTCGAAATCGGCATTCCCTTCTCAGACCCCCTGGCCGACGGGCCCACGGTCCAGGCCGCGTCGAGCAAGGCGCTTTCAGCCGGTGTCACGCTGGAGCGGACCTTCGCGGAGTTGCGCGAGCATTACCCCAAGGATGGCCCGCCGCTGGTGTTCATGATCACGTACAACCAGGTGCTGGCCGCCAGGGATTTTGTCGCGCGTTGCAGGGATCACCGCGTCGCGGGTCTGATAGTGCCCGACCTGCCCTTTGAGGAAGCCGGCGAGCTGCGCAGGCATTGCGAGCAGGCCGGCGTCGCGCTCGTGAACATGATTGCGCCCACCACGAGTGAAAGCCGCGCGCGGCAGATTGCGGCGGCGGCCCGGGGCTTCATCTATCTGATCAGCGTTGCGGGCACGACGGGCGCGCGGGGCGAGTTTGCGGCTGAGACGCTTGCCTACATCCAGAAGACGCGGTCACTGGCCGACAAGCCGCTATGCGTGGGCTTTGGCATCAGCAAAGCCGCGCACATCCGGCAGCTGCGCGAGTACGCGGACGGCTTCATCGTCGGCAGTGCGCTGGTGAATGCCATCGACGAAGGCAGGGAACGGGAGTTACTGACTCATTTGCGCGCGGCCTGCGGGGAGTTCAAACCATGATCATCGCTATGAAATCTACTGCCTCGCTTCGTGAAATCACCGCCGTGATCGCGCGGCTGGAGGACCTCGGCGTCACGCCCACCGTCAGCAAGAACGATGACGCCACCATCATCGGCATCGTCGGCGGCACAAAGGGTCTCGAGCTGGCCCCCGTGGCGCAGATGCCCGGCGTGGCTCAGCTCGTGGAGACGCAAAGCCCCTTCAAGCGCGTCTCCCGCGACTACCACCCCGAAGACACGGTGGTGCGCGCGGGCCCCCTGACGCTGGGCGACGGCGGCTTTGCCGTGATAGCCGGGCCCTGTGCCATTGAGAGCGAGCAGCAGATTCAGGACGTCGCCGCGCGCGTGAAGGCGCTTGGCGCCACCGGTCTGCGCGGCGGGGCATTCAAGCCGCGCTCGAGTCCCTATTCGTTCCAGGGCATGGGCGAGGAGGGGCTGAAGTTCATGCAGCAGGCGGGCAAGGCCCACGGGCTTGCCACGGTCAGCGAAGTCATGAACGTGCGTCAGATCGAGATCATGGTGCGTTACATCGACGTGCTGCAGGTCGGCGCGCGAAACATGCAGAACTTCGACCTGCTCAAGGAACTCGGCGGAGCGGGCAAGCCCGTCATGCTCAAGCGCGGGCTGAGCGCCACGATTGAAGAACTGCTGCTGGCGGCCGAGTACATCATCAACAGCGGCAATCCCAACGTGATTCTGTGCGAGCGCGGCATCCGGACCTTTGAAACCGAGACGCGCAACACGCTGGACATTTCCGCCGTTCCGCTGTGCAAGCAGCTTTCACATCTGCCCATCATCATTGACCCCAGCCATGCGGCGGGCAGGCGTGATCTGATCAAGCCGCTGACGCTGGCGGGCATCGCGGCGGGGGCCGACGGGGCGATCATCGAGGTGCACCCCTGCCCGGACAAGGCGTTCTCGGACGGCAAGCAGAGCCTGACCTACGAACAGTTCGGACAGGTGATGTCCGCCGTCTTGCGGCTGGTGGAGGCGACGCGGGAAGCGGTAGCTTGACACGTCAAGAGCTGCCCGTGGCCGCGCGCTCCAGCGGAGGCGGGCCTGCCCGAGAAAACCGGCATTGATGGCAATAGCCTATAGATATAGTAGAGTATTAGAGGCTGTGTAACATATTATAAAATAAGCAGTTGTGTTGTTCATGGTGCCAGTGTGCCCCATGTCTGCCATATTTTCTCGGAAATTGTCTTGCGCTCACTTGCCTCGACACTATGTTGGCGCCCCATGAGCAACAAGACCAAGAAGATGTGCTGCATGTGGACCCCCAGCGGTGGTTCGTGCGGCGTCTTGGTCTAGGCAACCCCAACCAAACCTCACGAAGCCACCGGAAACGGTGGCTTCTTTCTTTTCCGAACACGACACAAAGGACACGAACATGGCAGACAAGGGATTCACACTCTGGTTCACGGGGCTTTCCGGCGCGGGCAAGACCACGCTGGCCAACCTCATCGCTGAACGACTGGCGGCTTTGCGCATCGCCCACGAGGTCCTCGACGGCGATGTGGTGCGCACCAACCTGTCCAAGGGCCTGGGCTTCTCCAAGGAAGACCGCGACACCAACATCCGCCGCATCGGCTTTGTGGCCAAGTTGCTCTCGCGCAACGGTGTTCCCGTCATCACGGCCGCGATTTCGCCTTACCGCGCCGTGCGCGACGAAGTTCGCAAGAGCATCGGCCCGGGCTTCATCGAGGTTTACGTCAAGGCCAGGCTGGACACCGTCGTCAAGCGCGACGTCAAGGGTCTCTACGAGAAGGCGCTCAAAGGGGAGGTCAAGGCCTTCACCGGCGTGAGCGACCCCTACGAAGAACCCCTGAGCCCCGAACTCGTCATCGACACTGACGTCGAGAACGAAGTGCAGGGTGCCGACCGCATCTGGAACTTCCTCATCGAGAAGGGATTTGTTGCCGCCGAAGCGGCGCTGGCCAGCGGCCGGGCATGACCCGGCGCGACGTCTCCTCCTTGCAGACCACCTCACTCAAAGAACCCATCATGTCGACTCTTACTGAAACTGCCGCGGTCTTCACGCCGCGCATCCTTCCTGCGGCCGAGGCCGAGGCCTGGGCCGTCAGTGCGCGTCAGGTCATTGCCCTGCCCCTGACGGACGCCGGCGTCCAGGATGTCATCCGGCTTGCCCTGGGCGAGTTCGCCCCCCTGACCGGCTTTCCCTCCGAGGCCGACTATCTCAGTGTGCTGCTGGACGGGAAGCTGCGCGACGGCACGCCCCTGCACGCGCCCGTCACGCTGGCCATCACGCAGGAGCAGCGCCGCGACATCACCCGCGGCCAGCTTGTCGCCCTTACGGACCTGGCCGGCCGACTCATCGGACGCCTTGAAGTCCAGGCGGTTTACCCCCGCCGTGAGCATGCCGAGCGTCTGGCGCGCGGCGGCAAAGTCGAGCCCCTCGGTGCCAGGCGGCAGTGGCTGCTGGGGGGGCCGGTGGACGTCGTGCCCCGGGCCCTCAAAGGCGCGCAGAGTGCCGCGGCTGAAGAGCTGTTTCCCTGGGGTTTGAGCTGATCAAAGGCACGGGCACATGGACTACGAGACAAGATTCTCCGGCAAAGAAGACTACGCCAGGCACCTCGTCAGGCGCAGCAACGGCGAAGTGACCGTGGACGGCCTTTATCCCGAGAAGGCCCCGGGCCAGTACATGGTGCGGGTGCGCATTCCCGGCGGTCGCCTGACCCTCGACCAGGCCGAACGACTGGCCGAGTTCGCCGACCTCTACGCCGATGGCGAGTGGCACGTCGATACGCGCGAGAACATCGAGTATCACGGCGTGGTGCATGGGGCCGTGCTGCCGCTCGTTGAGGCCGTTGAGACCATTGGCCTGACGACCCGGGGCTCCTGCGGCGACACCGTGCGCAACATCGTCGTGGGCAGCGAAGCCCTGGTGTTTGACACCACAGGCCGCGCCCTGGACCTTCAGAGCATCGCCGAGAAGCTCTCCCGGCGCTTTGCGGGCAAAACGGCCTTCGAGACTTTGCCCCGCAAGTTCAAGATCGGGTTCTTCTCAGCCGATGACTTCGAGCCCCTTCATGCCATCAACGACCTGGGGTTCCTTGAAGAACGCCACGAAGAGGGGCCCTCCACGCTGGCCGTGTATGTGGGCGGCGGCCTCGGCCGCGAGCCCCGTCTGGCGGACCTCTTCTTCAGCCGCGTCCCCGCGGACCTTTCAGTGCTGGTCGGGCTGATCGAAGCCGCGCTGGGGGTTTTCCACGATCACGGCGAGCGCAAGAACCGCGCTCAGGCGCGCTTCAAGTTCGTGGTCAAGAAGCTGGGCGCCGAGCGCGTGCGCGAGTTGATTCTCGAGCGCTGGCCGGCGCCGGCGACCGTCGACCTTCGCCCCGAGCAGGGGCCCCTTGCCCGGGGAGGGCCCAGGGCGCTCGTGCCCGGCGTGCATCCCCAGACTGACGGCCGCTTCAGGGTCAGCCTGCCCCTGGTCGCGGGCGACATCGGCTCTGATCTGGCGCGGCTGGTGGTGGCAGCGGCGCGGGAGGCGGGCGCCGGGGCCCTGTTGCTGGGTACGCGGCAGAACATGGCCCTGGCCGACGTGCCGGCAAACGGGCTGGAGACGCTTCAATCGGAGCTGGCCCGTCTGGGTCTGTCGCCCGGGGGGGTCAACGGGCCGCGCGACCTCGTGGCCTGCCCCGGCAGCGCCCAGTGCCGCAAGGCCTACCTGGAAACCCGCGACTTTTCCCATGAACTGGCAGACGCGCTGGAAGCCGCGCCTCTGCCGGCCTGGGCCAAGCAGCTTCGCATCGGCCTCTCGGGCTGCCCCAACGCCTGCACGCAGCCGCACATTCAGGAATTGGGGTTCCGTGGTCAGGTGGGAGTGGTAGAGGGCAGCAAGCGGCAGGGCTTTGATTTGCTGCTGGGCGGCCGCCTGCTGGGCGGCACGCGCCTGGGTGAGCAGGTGGCGCGTTTCCTGAGCCCCGACGAAGTTATTGAGGTCAGCAAGGCGGCGGCCACGCTCTACGCCGAACTGTCCGGCGAAGGCGAGAGTTTCCGCGAGGTGCTCGACCGAGTGGGCGTTGAGCCCTTTGCGCGCACCCTGCGCTCTCGTGTGAAGCTCGAGTACGGGCACTGGGAGGCGGGTCTGGCTGCCGGGGAGCCTGCCCTGACCCCGCTGGAATCTGCGAGTTCCCTTTCGCCCCGTGAAATTCTGGCTTGGGCGCTGAAGCAGTATGGCGACGATTTGCTCGTCACTTCAGCGCTGAATGCGGGTGGCGTGTTGCTGGGGAGATGGCTCTCCGAACTGGCGCCACGCCACCCGATTTTCTTCATCGACACGGGCAAGCACTTTCCCCAGACGCTGGCCTATCGCGACGTGCTGATCCGCGAATACGGGTTGAACATCGTGACGGTCAGGCAGGGGCTCGACGAGCAGGAGTTTGCCCGGCGCCACGGCCCGGAGTTGTGGCGCCACGACGCTGACCGCTGCTGCGCCCTGCGCAAGGTGGAAGTGCTGGCCGGCCTGAGAAGGGGCAAGCGCGCCTGGATTTCAGCCCTGCGCCGGGAGCAGGGCGGGCGGCGGTCGCAGACGCCCCTGTTCGAGATCGAGCAGGACGGCCTGGCCAAGATTTCGCCGCTGGCGAACCTGACGCGGGAGCTGATCGACGCCCACCTTCACGCCTACGGGATCCCGCAGCATCCGCTGGAGGCCCAGGGTTATCGCAGCGTGGGCTGCGAGCCCTGCACGCAGCCTGCGCGAGGCGGCGAGCGCGACGGGCGCTGGGCGGGCAGCGGCAAGACTGAGTGCGGCCTGCACACGAAGTGGACGCGGCGCATCGAGAAGGCGCCCCAGGAAGATACGAGCAAACTGGCCAAGGCGGGTGAAACAGGCATTGGGGTTTAGGAGTTGGGGACTGCGGAAAGGCAAAGCCATGGGACAACCGTACTTGATTTCGCTGGATCTCTCGGGTCAACCGGTGCTGGTCGTCGGCGGCGGGCGCATTGCCACGCGCAAAGTGGAGGGCCTGCTGGCCACGGGAGCGAAGATCCGCGTGGTGGCTCTTGTGGCCTCCCGGCGTCTGCGCGAACTGGCGGGCATTGGCAGCATCGATCTGATCGAGCGGGCCTTTGACATCCACGACCTGGACAGGCCGGCGGCGCTCACCTTTGCGGCCACCCATGACGCTGACCTCAACTGGGCCATTGTGCAGCAGTTGCGCCGCGAGGGTCGACTCGTCAATGGCGTGGACCCCGAAAGCGGCCGCAACTTCAGCACCCCCGCAACCGCGAGACTTGAAGGCGCCACTTTGGCCGTGGCTACGGATGACGGCGATCCCCGGCGCGCCAAGGCGCTGCGCGACGCGCTGGCGAAAAGCCGGCCATCAAGTGAGTCCGAAGGCCGCCATCATGGCGAGGCGGCCGCGGCCGTAACCCTCGTGGGGGCGGGCCCGGGCAACCCCGACCTTCTGACTCTGGGAGGCCGGCGCGCCATCGGGCAGGCGGATGTCATTGTTTACGATCACCTGGTGCACCCGGACCTGCTCAAGTGGGCCAGGCCCGACGCGGAGCTGATCGCCGTGGGCAAGCACCCCTTCGGCGAGCAGGTGGCCCAGGAGTCCATCAATTCCATCCTCGTGCGTGAAGGGTCGTTGGGCAAACGTGTCGTGCGCCTCAAGGGCGGCGACCCCTTCATCTTCGGGCGAGGCACGGAAGAAATTGACGCCCTGCATGCCGCAGGCGTGGCCTGGCGCGTGATTCCCGGCGTCAGCTCCATCAATGGCGTCAGCGGCGAGGCGGGCGTTGCCTTGACGCGCCGCGGCCGTAACCACGGCTTTGCGGTGGTAAGCGCGGCCACCACACCGCTCGAAGAGTTCCGTCGCTGGGCGGCCTTCAAGGGCCCCATCGAGATCTTCATGGGCGTACACAAGGCTGCGGCCATCGCCCGCGAACTGGTCGCGGGCGGACGCCCTGAAACGGAGCCTGTGGTGGTCATTGCGCGGGGAGGGACGGCTACGGAAGTCATCGCCGAAACGACCCTGGCGGGTCTGCGCTATCTGCTGGCCGAGCCGGAAGACTGGACCCCCGCCCTGATCATTGTCGGGGTCAGCCGCGAGGCGGCCTTTGCCGCCCGTGAGCTGGACGGGCAAGTCGTGCGCCTGGCCGAAACGACGGGCCCGCAGGCGGACGCTCTGCGCGCCCGGGGCGCCCGCGTGGCGGGCGCGCTGGAAGCGCCGCACCGCTTCACGCGGCCCGCCGAGAAGGCGCAACCATGAGCCGCCTGCTCGTACTCGCCCTGCACGGCAGCCCCGGCGATCCGCAACGGGCCCATAGCGACTTCGGCTTTCTGAAGACGCCCGGGCGAAACCTCGAGTTTCTTCTATTGAGTGACCGCATCGCCACGGCGCGGGAGCAGTTGCTGGCCCTGGCCGAACGCTACCGCGGTGCGGAAATCTCTGTGGCGCCCCTGCTGCTGGGCGCGGGTTATCACTACCAGCACGACCTCTTGCCCGCCCTTTCAGCCCTGCCGGGGGTGCGCCTGCTGCCGCGGTTTGGCCGCAGCGAGGCTTTTGCCCACGCCCTGGGACGCGCCCTGTGTCCTATCGAGGCAGGCCAGCCCCTGCATTGGCTCGTGCCGGGCGGCACCCCCGTGGCCGAAGACCTTTGCGATGTCCTGAGCCAGGCCCATCCTGTTCTGGCCGCGCAGAGCCAGTGGCATCTGCTGCCCAGGGCCGAGTTGCCATCCGTGCTGCGTGAAGCCCCCCGGGGTCAGGCGCTGCTGGCGGTTCTGCGCGAGGGGCGCATCGCGCAAAGCCTGCGCAGCCAGTGGCCGGGTGCTCGGCCACTGCGGCTGCTTTTGGACCTGGCCTCACTTCAGGAGGCGGTGCGGCAATGGATTGAGGCGGAGTCCGGCGCCGGGCTGATTGCCGTGGAAAGCCGCTCGTCTTGACGGGCTAATCCCCTACCCGCGGTGTCCAAATCCGCTACCATGGCGGGCTATGACACTGATCTACATTCTTCAGGTGTTGCTGGGCTTTGGGTTTGTCATTTTCATCCACGAGATGGGCCATTTTCTGGCGGCCAAGTGGGTGGGCATCCGAGTTCACGCATTCTCCATCGGCTTTCCCTTCCCCTGGTTTGGCGGCAAGGCCTTCAACATCATCCGCAAGAAGTTTGGTGACACGGAGTACCGGCTGGGCTGGATTCCCTTTGGCGGCTACGTGCAGATGCAGGGCCAGACGGACACTCCCGGCAAGATGGACGATGCGGCCCAGAACGACCCCGGCGACTACCGCAACAAGAAGTACTGGCAGAAGACGCTGGTGCTTCTGGGCGGCGTGACGATGAACGCGATCACGGCCATTATCTTCTTCGTGCTGGCCTTCCAGATTGGTGTGACGTTCATCGAGCCCACGGTGGGTCTGGTGCAGCCGCAGACGGCGGCCTGGGTATCCAATGAGGTGCGCGTCGGCGACCACATCACCCACGTCAATGGCCGTCCCGTCGATGACTTTGAAGATGTCATTTACTCCGGCGTCTTTGACGGCGGAGACTCCATCGCGGTCACTGTTGAGCGCAGGGAAGACGGCAAAGAGGTCACGCGCGACATCAAGATCCCGCTCGACGAAGACGCTGTGTTCGGTCTCATGCTGCCCGGAATCCGTGCCAAGCACCGCGTGGTCATCAGCGAGGCCGAAGCGTCGCGTTTTGCCGAAAGCCTGGGCGACGACCGCCCGCAGGACGGGGACGAGATTGTCGCCTTCAATGGCCGCGTCATTCGCAACTACGAAGACCTCATGGGCCTGCTTTCCGTTTCACGAGGCGAGGTGACAATCCGCTTCCAGCGAGGCACAGGCGAATCGGCCCGGCAGTGGGACGTGAAGTACACGCCTTCGCGCACCTTCAGCGGCGGGGGCAGCGCCAACGTGCTGGGTATGTACATCACGGGGTTGGGTGCCGTTCGCGTGGTGCGGGAGGGTGCGGCGGGCCACCGTGCCGGGCTCAAAGCGGGCGATCGCATTTTGTCGCGCTTTGAGGGAGATCGCGTGCAGGAGTTCAGCAGCTTTGGCGAGTTCCAGGACTGGCTGAATGCCACGAAGGGTGCCCCCGCACGGATCCTGGTGCAGCGTGACGGCAAACCGGTCACATTGACGGTGGAGGCTGATGAAAAGGAGTTCGCGCCGGGGCGCTTTGAATTGGGCGTAATGATGAGCGATGCTTCCGGGGAGGCGTCCGACGAAGTCAGGGTCCTGGGGACCCGTGAAGGCAGCGTCGCCCAGAAGGCGGGCATCCTGGCGGGAGACCGCATTGTGGGCGCCAGCGTGGACGGGCAGGCCTACTTCAACCCCGGTGGCGGGTTCTTCTCGCGGCTATGGGGCGGAGGCGAACAGAAGTTCTCCCTGCCGGGCCTGGCCGCCGCCCTGGAAGCTGCCTACGACCTCAAGACCCGTACGGCAAAGGACATCACTTTGACCGTGGACCGCAACGGCAAGCACGAGACCATCAAGATTACACCGGACCTGGAAGGCGCGGAGTCCGCGGCCAACATGGTCATCAGCGTGGCCGAGCAGCGCTCGGCTCCGGTGAAGAAGGGCTTCGGAGACAGCATCACCGCCGGGTTCCACCACAGCAAGAAGGTGGGCTACAAGATCGCGATGACGCTGCTGGGGCTCTTCTCGGGCCGAATTTCAATCACCCATCTGGGCGGGCCCCTTGTCATTGCCAAGCGCTCCTACAGCCTCGCGGGCTGGGGCATGGGCACACTGATCTTCTTCCTGGCCTTCATCAGCCTGAACCTGGCGATCGTCAACCTGATACCCATCCCCGTACTGGACGGCGGCCAGTGGCTGCTTGTCAGCATTGAGGCCGCCGCGGGCAAACCCCTGCCCGAGAAGGTCATGGCCCCCATTTCGCTGGTCAGCTTCATTCTGGTGGTGGGGCTGATGCTGTTTGTCCTGGGCAACGACATCGTCACCGTGTTCGTCAAGAAGTGGGTGTAGGCGCCTGGCACGACCTTGCCCGCCGGCGCGGCCGGGCATAGCCGGCGCGGCGCCCGACCCGTGGAATCAGACGTCGAGCCGCCATGTCCCAAATTCAGCAGCCATCGTCTCCGGGCGCCCTTCATCGCAAGGGCCCTCTCTGGACTGTGCTGGGCCTGCTACTCGTGCTCGGCATCGTCGGGCTTGCTGTTTTCAATGCGCTGCGCCCCGCGCCCTTGGAGCCTGCGCCGCCCTCGCCGCCCGCGCCCCGGCACCTGATCCTGATTTCCATTGATACGCTTCGGGCCGACCACCTTGGCTGCTACGGCCACGGCGCGGGCCACACGCCTGAAATCGACAAGCTGGCCGCGCAGGGCGCCCTGTTCGAACGCCACTACACCTGCTACCCCCTGACCTTGCCGGCCCACCTCACCCAGCTCACCGGTGTTTCCAGCCTGGGTCACAGGGTGCGAGACAACCTCTACCACAAGTTGCCTGAGCAGTTCGCCACGCTGCCCGAGCAGCTCACGGCCCAGGGCTTCACGGCGGGCGCCTTCGTCAGCGCGTTCACCATGCGCTCAGGTTCGGGTATCGAGCGGGGCTTCTCTGTCTATGACGACGAGGGCGTGCATGCACCGCCCGCCGGCAAGTTGACCATTCCGGAGCGCAAGGCCGAGGCCACTCTGGGCCGCGCGGTACGCTGGCTGGAGCAACACCGCGACAAGCAGCGCCTGTTCTGTTTTGTCCATCTTTTCGACCCTCACGCGCCCTATGATCCGCCCGCAGACCTCAAGGCGAGATACGCCGGGCAGAAGCACGGCGCCTACCTGGCAGAAATCGCCCACGTGGACCGCCAGCTGGGCCTGTTCTTCGAGAAGCTCAAGGCCTTGGGCATCTTTGAGGACGCGCTGATTGCCCTGACGGCCGACCACGGCGAGGGCCTGGGCGAGCACGACGAGCTCTCCCACGGCTACTTCTGCTATGACTCAACGACTCGCGTGCCCCTGATCCTGCGGGGATCGCCAATCAAGGCGGGCATCCGGCCCGCGGGCGTCGTGCGCAACTATGACCTGGCGCCCACCCTGGCCGACCTGCTCGGCATTGGTGCTTCCCGCATTCGCGCCCAGGCCCATGGCCGGAGTCTTCGTCCGGTGCTGGAGGAACCCGGCCTCGACCTGGGCCTGAGCTGTTACATTGAAAGCCATTACGCCTTTCTCAACGCCAACTGGGCCAAGATCCGGGGGCTGCGCACGCGCCAGGGCCTGACCCTGCTCTCCGGTGACCTCGTGGAACATTACCGCGACGACCGCCAGCTGGCCAATGAGCCCGGGCACGAACAGGCGGCGCGGGACCGCGAAGAAATCGTGCGCCTGCTCAGTTCGCTCAAACCTCCGCGCAGTGGCAAAGCCAAGCCGGGGGCCGCCGCCCAATTGGGTTCGCCCTATCCCGGCGAATCGGCGACGGAGCAGGACTTTGAGCCTGAGAACATCCATGACACGCGCCGGCTTGACCCCCCGGCCCGCAATGCCGCCCTGCTCCTGCGCTACCAGCAGGCCGAACTTGCCTATGATGAAGAACGCTTTGAGACCTGCGCGGCCCTGCTGCGCGCGCTCATCGCCGACGCGCCGGGCCTGCTCATGGCCCGCAAGCTGCTGGCGGGCGTCAACCAGCAGCTCGTCAAGGTCGAGTGGAGGCAGCTGGGCCTTGAGCGCGCCGCACATCTCACGCGGGAAGCCGCCGAAAGCCTGCGGGCCGGCGCTGAGATCAGCGAGGCTTCCGGCAACGCCGAGAACGCGTCGCGCCTGCGCCTCAACGGCGCCCTGCTCGCGCTGTGGCTCAATGACGCCGGGCTGTTTGATACTCTGGCGGCGCGGCAGGCCGAGCCCGCGCTGCTGTGGCTGGGGCATCTTCTGCGCTACCGCCTTGCCGACGAAGGCACCCGTGCCGAGGCGGCCTCGAGGGCCGAGGCCTGGCTGGCCGGGGCTGATCTGGGCGGCTCGGTGCGTGCCGAGGCCGAAAAGAGCCTTTCGGTCATGAAGCAGGGCGGCCTGCTCAAATTGGCCCCCTGGGAATGAAGGCTCCATGCAGCTTGGCTACAACACCAACGGGTTTGCCTTCCACCGCCTCGAAGACGCCATCGAGATCATCGCGGAGCTGGGTTATCGTTGCGTAGCCCTGACGCTGGATGTCCACCACTTGGACCCCTTCAACTGCACGCCCGCCGACGTTCACGCCGTCGCCGCGCAGCTGGGCCGGCTCAACCTGGCATGCGTCATTGAAACGGGCGCGCGCTACATTCTTGATCCGCGCCGCAAGCACCGCCCGACGCTGATTGACGACGACCCCGCCGCGCGCGTCCATTTCCTGCATCGTGCCGCGGAAATGGCCCACGATCTCGGCGCACCGTGCCTCTCCTACTGGTCGGGGGCCCGCCCCGAGGGTTTCGCGGGCAGCGACGATAAGCTTTTTGACCGCCTGGCGCGGCAGGTGGAGCATGTCGAGAACATGTGCCGCGCCCACGGCCTTCGCGCCGCCCTGGAGCCGGAGCCGGGCATGCTTGTGGCCACAATGGAAGATTACGAGCGGCTGTGCGGCCTGCTGGGGTTCCGGGCGGGCCTGACGCTGGATATCGGCCATTTGCGCTGTCTGGAAGCCAAACCAGCCCACGAGTACCTATCGCGCTACGCCGACGTGCTTTACAATCTGCAACTGGATGACATGAACCCCGGCCTTCACAAGCATCTGTTTTTCGGTGAGGGAAGTGTGGATTTCAGCGCGGTGTTCAGCACGCTGGCCCGGCTTGACTACCAAGGCCCGGCTTGCGTGGAACTTAGCGATGCCAGCCGCAACGCCGTTGAAACGGCGCGGCTGGCCATGGCGTTTCTCAAGCGGCATCTGGGTGAGCAACCGTGACGGCTTCGCACGACGACGACGACAAGACCATCACCGAGCTGGGGCGCGCGATTTTGAAGTACATGCACCAGCGCAGCGTCACCTTCGGTCAGCGAAACGCCAGCTACCGCAAGACGCGCATAGACATGCTGCGCCACCTCAGCGGCAGCGAGCGGGCCTCGGGCAACACGGGTCGTTTCAACTGGGGCTTTGAGGCCGTGTTCGCCCAGGAGCTGCACGTGCTGGAAGAGCTTGGCCTGATCACCGTGAAGTACGGCTCGGGCGCGATCATGGCCGGTCGCACGGTGGGCCGCAAACAGATCTATGGGCTCTTTCTGACGGACGACGGCCTCGACACCGCCAAGGTCATCATCGAGCGCGAGGGCCCCCTGCCTTCGGATGCATCGCGTACGAGCGAGAGCGCAAGCGACGATGAAGAGGGCGAGCCTCAGACGGAGAGCTCGACCATGATCGCCGAGCCCAAAGTCGACGTGAAGGAACAGCCGGTGCAGAATCCCACGCTGATTCCTCCGACGCGCAAGGACAAACCCCAGCAGTCCTGACCGTTGCCAGGCACATTCGCCGCGCGTCCTGCTGATTTGGCGCTACAATCGTCACCCCATGGCCGGCGAAGAAGAACAGTTCAAGCGCGTGGAAGAGCACACCCTGCTCGAGGTGGGCTCCGACAGCAAGGACATCAAGTCTTCGTCCCGGCCGCCGGCTCGTGTTGAAGGGCAAGCCGCATCCCAGAGTGTCGACATTCACTTCGGCGTCGTGCGCGCGACACACCTGCTGGGCGCGGGCGGCATGGGCAAGGTGTATCGCGGCCGCCACGAGGGCCTGGATATCGAAGTGGCCATCAAGGTCATGAGCGGCGATCTGGCCAAGGACACCACGGCGCGCCAGCGCTTCATGCGCGAGGCACGCACGGCCGCCAAGCTTGATCATCCCAACGTGGTGCGGGTGCTGACCGTCGATGAAAAGGACGGTGCCCCATACATTGTGATGGAGTTCGTTGATGGCTCGGACCTGGCGGCGCTGGTCAAGCAGGCCGGCCGCCTCGCCCCTGTTCCCACGTTGCAGGCTCTGGCCCAGGTGGCTGACGGTCTGGCGGCCGCGCACGAGCAGGGCATCATTCACCGCGACATCAAGCCCCACAACATTTTCGTGAGCCGGCAGGGCCGCGTCAAACTCGGTGACTTCGGCCTGGCCCGCGCCACCGAACAGACTACCGAGCTGACCATGCCCGGCTCGGCGATGGGCACGGCCAACTACATGAGCCCCGAGCAGGCCCAGGGTCAGGAACTGGGACCCAAGAGCGACGTCTATTCGCTGGGCATCACCGCCTATCACCTGCTTTCCGGGCAGACGCCCTATACCGGAACCACGCCCCTTTCCATCGCCGTCCAGCACGTCAACAATGACGTGCCCTTTGACCGCGCCCGCTTCGGGCACGTGCCCGACCCCGCTGTGTACCTGCTGATTGCCATGACCGCGCGCGACGCTGTCAAGCGGCCCTCTGCGGCCGAAGTCGCGGCCCAGTTGCGCAGCATCCTGCGCCAGGTGACGGGGCGCGACGAGGTGCGGCTGCCGAATCTCGACGTCCTGACTCAGCATGCAGGGGCCACCACCTTGCCCACGGCGGCCCCAGTCTCGACGCCTGCGCCGCAGCCCACCTTTGCGCCGGCGACCCCGCCCGTGCAGCCCGCACCCCAGTTTCAAACGCCCCGGGGACCACTGGCGCCGCCGGGCTTCACGCAGGGGCCTGTGCCGCGCTTTGTTCCGCCGCCTCCGCTGCCGGGCAGCAGTGCTGCTTCGGCGCCCACCCAGCCACTGCCCATGCATTGGCAGCAGCCCAAGAGCTCCTCCAACATGCTGCTCTGGGTTGCCATTGCCATCGTGGTACTGGTGATTCTGATGTTCGCGGGCTGCGGCATGATCATGGCTACGCAGGGTTGAACCGGCTCAATCGGTAGACGCCTGACTTCATTGAGATTACGCTACGCTTATCCTGAACATCGAGGATATCGATGCGATCTGTGCTGCTGACGCTGGCGCTCATGGCGCTGCCGCTGTCCGCAGCTGAGTTGCGCGATCCTTTCTTCGGATTCACAACGCGGATTCCAGAGTCCTTTCAGAAGTTCTCCCCGCTGCACCTCAGATACCCCAAGAGAATCGACCACTGCTATCTGTTGGGCGATCCAAAGGACGACCAGCCGGACGTCATGCTGGCCATCCACGGACTGGGAGGTACGTTGACGCAGGAGCAGATGTCGTTGCGAGAAGTGGAGAGCTTTGCGTCCGGCTTCCGCTTCACCAAAGAAGAGGTGACCTGGAAGGACCTCGACTTGCCCCTGTATACCGGCCGGGGCGTGCTGAATCAGATCGATCTGGTCACAGTGGCCGTGCAGGTGCCCTTGCAGCGACAGGCTATTCAGATCACGGCGGCCGGCCCGGCCCATCGCTACTACGAGATTCTGGGTTACGCGCGGTTTGTGCTCGATCACCTTGAGGGCGAGACCAACTGGAAAACCGGGGCACAACGCCTGGCCGAGCTTGCACCCTCGCTTATAAGGCTGGCGATTACTCTGGTGATCGTCGGTGGGGTGATCATTCTGCTGGTGCGCAGGCAACGTCGCCGGCCCCCGCCTCCCATGCTCGTACCTGGGCCTGCCCTTTTGCCGCCCCGTCCTCCTACGAGCGAGTCCGACGCCCGGGAGCCATCGCCGCCTCCGCCGCCTGAAGAATTGATTCCGGTGTGCCCAACCTGCGGCTTGAGGGTGACCCCTGGTCGGCGCCGTTGCATGAACTGTGGCAGAGACCTGGCCACTCCATAGACCGGCACCCTCAGGCTTTGACCGCTGCTGCGTCATCACTCCAGGGAGTGCCGGCCTTGACCCTCACGGCCACGTAGAGCAGCGTCAATGCCGCGTTGCAGCCGGAGTTGATCCAGAGCAGGGCGGTGATGCCCGCGCCTGCCCAGGCCGCCAGAGCCAGAGCGGGCACCATCACCAGCAGCAGGACCCCGCCGTCGAGAATCACGGGCAGGCGCAACTGTCGCCGCGCGAACATGGTCTGGCTGATGACCACGTTGAGGGGCGTCAGGGCAAAGGAAAGCGCCGTGATGTGAACGAACAGGTCGCTCCAGTAAATGAGGTCCGGGGTGGGGTTGAACAGAGCTGCCACTTCGGCGCCGAAGACCAGGAGCAGTCCGGCCCCGGTCAGGCCGCAAAGGCTGGCGAGCACAGCCGCGGCCTTCTCCTCTTCCAGGGCCCGGTCAGGCTTGCCCGCGCCCAAGGAAGTGGCCACCAGGGTCTGCGCGGCCGTGCCCCAGCCAAAGGCCACCAGAGTCAGCAGCAGCTCGATCTTCATACCGACAAACACGCCTGAAACCACGGCTTCGTCGCCCTTGCCGGCAAACTGCAGCACGCGAATCAGCACGCCGCCCGCCAGGCCCCGGACGGCGACTTGCCCGTTCTTCCAAAAGCCAATCGCGATCAAATCCCAGAGCGCCTGGCCTCTGGGCAGCAGCCAGCTCAAGGCGCCGCGCAGGTAGCCCTGACCAATGGCCAGCGCCAGCGCCAGGCTCACACTCACCAGCCTCGCCAGCACCGCGCCCCAGGCGCTGCCGACCACGCCCAGGCGCGGCACCCCCAGGGCCTGCGCAAAGTCGCCCCAGGCCTGCGGCACCCAGGCCGGGTAGGGGCCGGGCCCGTAGATGAGCAGCATGCAGAACAGCAGGTTGAGGACGTTGGAAAGCAGGAACAGCCCCATGAAAGCTTTGACGCTTCCCACGGCCCGCTGGAGGGTGGTGAGATAGAGGAACAGCCCGCCCGTGAAACCGCCGCCCAGCAACACCTGCAGGTAGCTGGTGCAGTGCTCGAGCTGCCGGGGGTCGTCGCCCTGGCCGGCGCCCATCATCAGGGCCAGATCTTCGGCGAACACCACGCCGGGCAGACCCAGTACCACGCTCAGCAACAGCACAAATCCCGTGGCCTGAAGGGCGACACGGCGCAACCCGGCTTCGTCGCGGGCGCCAAAGCGGTTGGCCACCAGCACGCCCGCGCCCGCGATGGGCCCGTTGAACAAAATGGTCTGAAACGTGGTCACCGGGTCGCACAGGCCCGTTACGGCAATGCCGCGGGCCCCCTCAGTGCCGGGCAACTGGCCCACCAGCAGGGTGTCCACGAGATTGAACAGGGCATGGGCCGACAGGCCCAGCAGCAGCGGTAACCCGAAGAAAAACACATGGCGCGGCAGGGGCCGCGCGAGATTCAGCATGCGCAGTGCGGCGAGCAGGCTCATAAACGGGGTGATTGTGCCAAGCGGGGGGCGGCGCGTCTTGACGCTTGAGGCCGTCACGCGTATATCTGGCACATGGAGCGCACGAGCCCCACGACTTCACAGCCTCGCCGGAAAGCGGCGGGGCTGTGCGCGTTTATAGCCTGATCGAGAGCACTGCCATGGATCCCAACGGAACGACCGCCGCCGACCTGTTCAAGGACGCCAGCCACGGCCTGACCTACAACGACTTCATCCTGATGCCGGACACCATTGACTTTGCGCCGGCTGAGGTGGACCTGACGACGCGGCTCACGCGCGACATCACCCTCAAGCGCCCCCTGGTTTCCAGCCCCATGGATACCGTGACCGAGCACCGCATGGCCATTGCGCTCGCGCTTTGCGGCGGCATCGGCATCATTCACTACAACTGCTCGGTGGCCGAGCAGGTCGATGAGGTGCGCAAGGTTCGCCGCTTTGAGAACGGCTTCATCCTCGACCCAGTCGTGCTCTCGCCCGACCACTCCGTCGCCGACGTGGACCGCATCAAGCGCGAGCAGGGCTTCTCCGGCATTCCCATCACGGCCGACGGCAAGCCGCGCGGCAAGCTTGTTGGCATCGTGACCAACCGCGACATCGACTTCGAGCCCGACCGCTCGCGCAAGCTCAAGGAGGTCATGAGCAAGGACCTGGTCACGGCGCCCAAGGGCGTTTCGCTCAACGACGCCAACGACATCCTGCGCAAGACGAAGAAGGGCAAGCTGCCGGTCGTGGACAAGAACGGCAACCTGGTAGCCCTGACGTCACGCCGCGACCTGCTCAAGAACCGCGACTTCCCCGACGCTACCAAGGATGCCGGCAAGCAGCTTATGGTTGGCGCGGCCATTTCCACGCGTCCGGAAGACCGCGAGCGGATGGAAGCCCTCGTGGAGGCCGGCGCCGGCGTCTTTGTCATTGACAGCGCCCAGGGAGACTCCACGTTCCAGCACGAGACCATCCGCTACATCAAGAAGAAGCATCCCGGGGTTCAGGTCATCGGCGGCAATGTCGTGACTCCCAAGCAGGCCGAAAACCTGATCAAGTGCGGCGCCGACGGCCTGCGCATCGGCATGGGGCCGGGCAGCATCTGCACCACGCAGGAAGTCACGGCGGTAGGTCGCGCTCAGGGCACGGCCGTGTACTTCACAGCCCAGACGGCAAAGAAACACGGCGTGCCGGTGATCGCCGACGGGGGCATTTCGGTGACGGGTCAGATCGTCAAGGCCCTGGCACTGGGCGCTTCGGCCGTGATGTGCGGCTCGCTGTTCGCGGGCACGGAGGAGAGCCCCGGCGAATACTTCTACCGCGACGGCGTGCGGCTCAAGGCCTACCGCGGCATGGCCTCGCTGGAGGCCATGAAGGCGGGCGGCGGCAAGCGTTACTTCACAGAGAACTCCGACCACGTCAAGGTGGCCCAGGGTGTCTCGGGCTATGTCGTGGACCGCGGCACGATGTTCAGCCTGGTAGCCTACCTGAGCCAGGGCATCCGGCTGGGCCTGCAGGACCTGGGCATCCGCAGCATCAAGAACCTGCACGAGCGGCTCTACTCCGGCGAGCTGCGCTTTGAGCTGCGCAGTCCCTCGGCGCAGCGCGAAGGCGGCGTCCATGATCTGCACAGCTACACCGAGCCCGACGTCGCCGGCCAAAAGCGCAAGTAGGCGACATGCGGCCCGCGCATTGCGGAGTGCAGGCGGCCAAGTCAGGGTGCCGACATGGACCTGAATACCTTCATCACGCTGTTGGGCGTCGCGGGCGGCCTTGGGGGCTTCACCTTCGGCCTTTACACCTACTACCGCGCGCAGCGCCTGCGTTCGGCGGAGTTTGCCGCCAACGAGGTTTCACGCTGGCTCGATACTCGCGAAACGCGGCAGGTCATCTCCATGCTGGAGTGGCTCGAACGCGATGTCGCCCTTGAGACGGCCGAAGGCAGCGGCCAGTTCGAGAATCTCATGGTGCATAACGACGAACTCGGCTTGGCGCTGGCCCCGCACCACGAGAAATCCTTCAGCGCCAAAGAGACCGCCATTCGCGGCGTCTTTGACCGATTTCTGTTCGGGCTGCAGCGCATCGAACACTTCATCGCGTCCGGGGTGGTGCGCCAGCGCGACATTGAGCCCTTCCTGCGCTACTACATTGACCTCATCGGCAGGCGCCCCTCGGTGCGCATGCCTGAGACCTCGCAACGTGCGCTCTGGCTCTACATCGACTTCTACCAGATGACCGACGTGCAGAAGCTCTTCGCACGCTTTGGCTACCGCATCAAGCCCTGAGGGCTTGATGCCACGCTTCAAGGGCGCGGGGCCAGCCCGAGTGTTCTTCGTACCAACGCCGGCCCTCCAGGCCCGTTTCCCTGGCTGCTCCGGCCTGCAACGCCTTCACGAACTCCGCGCGGCGGCGGACCTCGAGCCAAAGCACGGGAATCCCGGATTTTGCCCGGCCCGCCGCGCATAGCGCGCAACCGTGGGCCAGCGCCGCCATAGCCGTGCCGCTCTTGTACAACTCGGGACCTGTGACCGCGGGCAGCACCAGTTGGCAGGCTGAAAGCGCCTTGGACACGTCCGCCGGCGAATCAAAGGCTTCGGCGGTCACGCGCTCGCGCGGCACACCCTCCAGCCACTCCATCTCGCGGGCGGAGATGCCGCGCTCGGCCCCTGCGCCGATCAGTCGCAGCGTGAAGTCAACCCGGGCGTCCAGCAGGGTCTCAATGACCGGGCGTCCCAGGCGCAAGGCGCGCACCCGTGTGGTTTCAAGCCCGAATATCCCCAGCGTCAGGGGCCCGGAGTGGGCACAGGGATGGAGGGGGTCAATGTTGCTTGGAATCGGAGCGAGGGTGACTTGGGGCCCCTGAGGCAGGCTCAGGGGGCTCACCCAGTCGGGCACGCCCGTCAGCACCGCTGAAGCCATGGCCGCCAGGCGCTGCGCCAGGGCCAGTTGCCGGCCCTTGCGCCAGTAAGCGCGCCTCCATGGAGGTCCGCTGTAGTAAAGCTCGTGGAACATGACTGCAAGACGGGCGGCTCGGACCCCCTGGAGGCCTTCAGCCAGCCAGGCGGGGACGCCGTTATCGGCATAGCCAAAGCAGGTGTACTGGACTAGCAGGGCGTCTGCGCCGGCCAGGCGCAGGCCGGCAGCCAGACTGTCGGCTTCGCGCCTGATGCTGATCACCGAGGCGCCTGGCCAGGCGTGGCCCGAGTCGGGACAGAGGAGTGTCCAGGTGTCAGGCCAGGGCCAGCGACGCGCAAGATTCAGCGTGTAGTCGTACACGCCGCAGCGCGTCGGCGGCAGGTGGGGCACGATTACGGCCAGTTTCACGGCTTTTGCGCCCTGCTGAAGAGATTCATGCCTAACTGGAACGTGCGGCAGCGAACGTGGATGAAGCCGGCCGCCGCCAGCAGGCCCTCCATCTCGCGGCGGCCGATGTACTGCTTGTGGTCGATGATCTGGTCCTTGCTCACGATTCCGAGCTTGAACGACAGGAACTCAAGCACGGGCTTGGCGCGCGGCGTGGGGTTGGTCATCAGCAGCAATCCGCCGGGTTTGAGCACGCGAAAGGCCTGCGCCAGCATTTTCGCGGGGCTGTCGACGTGCTCGATGACCGCCAGGGAAATTACGCAATCCATCGAGCTGTCGTCCAGCGGTACGCCCTCGCACAGATCGCCGGGGATCACGGTGACGTTGCCGAACTCGGCTTTGTCCGCTGTCAGGTCAATGCCGATGCCGCGGCTGATGCGCGCGCTCATGCGGCGAAGATTGGCGGCCTCAGGGCCGCTGCCGAAGTCCGCCACGACCGCGCCGTGGGGCACCTGCCTCGAGATCCGCCTCAGGCGCAGGTTGGCCAGTAGCGGTTCAAGCAGCGCGCCCTTGCGCCGCGGGGCAAGGGCCTTGGTGGGGGCGCTGCCGGCGCTGGGCGTATTCATCCGAAAATCCCGTAGCGCAGGATGCACCAGAGTGCGCGAAAGCCGTCCTTGACGCCGATCTTCTTGCCTTCAGCGTAGGTGCGCCCGGCATAGGAAATGCCGACTTCGTAGAAGCGCGGCTTGGGGCGCAGGCGCGCCAGCTTGATGGTGACCTCGGGTTCAAAGCCGAAGCGCTTTTCCTTCAGCTTGATGCGGTTGAGCAGGTCGCGCCGCACCAGCTTGTAGCAGACCTCCATGTCGGTGAGGTTCAGGTTGGTGAACACGTTGCACATGTTGGTGAGCTGGCGGTTGATGATGGAGTGCCAGAAGTAGAGCACGCGTCGCGAATCTCCGGACATGAATCGGCTGCCGAAGACCACGTCGGCGTTGCCGTCCAGCACGGGTTTGAGCAGGCGGGGAATGTCGGCCGGGTCGTATTCGAGGTCGGCATCCTGGACCAGCACGAAGTCGCCCGTCGCGGCGCTAAAGCCGGTGTGCAGGGCGCCGCCCTTGCCGGTGTTTTTCTCGTGCAGCAGGACCTTGACGTCGGGCAGCTTCCCGATGGCCACGAGCTTGTCACGCGTGCCGTCCTTGCTGCAGTCATCCACGATCACGAGTTCGATGCTCACACCCGCTGGATAGGCCACCGAACGCACCCGCTCCACGATGCGCTCGATGTACTGCACCTCGTTGTACACGGGCATGACAATGCTGAGTTTCAGGCGCGTCTCGCTCATGATGTTGAACTGTCCAAGCTGGAGAGTTCATCGTAGATGTCGGCGTACATCCGCGCCACCCGCGGCGCGGCATACAGGGCTGCGTTCTCCAGGCCGCGCCTGACCAGGTCGGCCCGGAGCACGGAGTCTTCAAGCAGCCGGCGAAACCCGGCCGCCATGGAGGCGACCTCGAAGGGATTGACAAGCAGTGCGGCGCCGCCGGAAGCCTCGGGCATCGACGCCGCGTCGGACGTCAACACCGGCCGCCCCGTGGCCTGGGCCTCGATGATCGGCAGGCCAAAGCCCTCATAGGTCGATGCGAAGGCCAGCAGGTCGCAGTCGCGGTAGGCCTGTGCCATGCCGTGCGCCGTCAGGCTGGGCGAGTTGCGCCAGGGAAGATTCGAGGCGGCCAGCGCGGCCCGCAGGTCCGCATCCTGCTCTCCGACGATGTGCAGACGGCAACGCAGCCCGGCCAGCGCCTGGACCATGCGCACAAGGTTCTTGTTGGGCTTGGTGCCGACCATCAGGACTTCGGGCGTTTCGGGCCAGGGACGGTCCAGAGCCTTGGCGAATTCGGGCGAAACGCAGCAGGGTACCTGCCGCACGCTGGGCTCAACTTCAGGAAGCAGTGAGAGCAGTTCACGACGCGTGGCCTGCGAGATGACGGTGACGATGGCGGCGCGGGGCACGGCCCAGTCATAGAACATCTTCTTGATCAGCCAGCGGCGCAGGCCCGAGGTCTGGTGCAGGAAGACGCAGTCGTGGACGGTGAGCAGGGTTCGCGCTTTGGGGAGGTGATAGGTCAGATAATGGACGTCCCCCGTGACGTGCCAGACGTCAGCGGATACGCGGGCGGCCGCGCGGGCGTTGCGCAGGCGAGGCCAGATGCCGCGGCTGAACCTGGGACAAACCCAGGTCTCACATTGATAGCGGGGCGGCAGGAACCGTCGCACGAGCTCGAACTGGCCTTCGATGCTGAAGTATCCGGGCAGCGGCCGCCGCATCAGATGGGCCACCCGCAACGGGCCTTCCGCATTGCCGGTAGCGTGGGTCACGGGGAGGGCGAGACAGCGACGGCGCTGTTCAGGGGCCCGGGATTTGAAGCAGGCTCACCCAGGAGAACTCGCCGCCAATGGTGCGTGAATGCGGGTGCGGTATAGTGGTCGCGGGCATACTCCCATGCCCGTCTGGACATGCGCTCCAACAGTGCACGGTCGGATGCCAGACGATCCACGGCTCTTGTCATGTCCATGACAATCGTGTCTTCGGCACCATTATCCACGATGATGCCGTTGTCTCCGTTCAGATGTTCCCCCAGCGCCCCGCAGCGTGTGACAATCGGGACCACCCCATGCGCCATGGCTTCCTGAATAACCAGTGGCATTCCCTCGAATACGGACGTGAGCAGGATCAAATGGGCCTCCCGATACAGTTGAGACATTTGCTGCGGATCTCTGACTATGCCCAGGAACTCGCAGTTATCGCGGTCACCCGGCGCAATCCAGTCGGGCGTCGGCCCGACAATTACAAAGCGTGCCCGCAGTCCCTGCGACCGGCATCGTGACGCGACGGCGCCGACGAGGTGGGGGCGTTTTTCGGGAGCGCCGCGTGCCACGAAGAGTACCGTGACTTGAGGACATGAAAACAAACGGGACTCACAGCTGCCGAGCGCGACTCCATTTTCAATGACAATACTGCGAGTGAGCAGATCCGGGCCGAGGCCGCGCGTGGCGTAGAGTTGGCCGCGCAGGCAGGCGTGCTGTTGGCTGATAACCACGCGGGCATCAAGGCGTTGCGCATAGTGGCTCGAGAAGACTTCAAAGCCATGTTCAAATGCGTGGCGGAGGTCGACGCAGCGCACGTGGCGGGAAAGCAGCGGCACGACCCGGTAAAAGAGCCGGGAGTGGCATCCCAAGACCACCGGGCTTTCATGCCGATTGATGATTCCGGCCAGAAACCCCGCGTAGATGTGGCCAAGCCAGCGACCACGGGCTAATCGCCCAGCTCTGACTATTCTCCCGGAATCTGTGTATTCACCCAAGAATACATCGTCGACACCACGCTCGGAAAAGTAGACCCACGGCTTGCGATCGCTTACGGCCCGGACAATTTGGGCGTGAACACGCTCTGCGCCCCCGATATCCGCATTGCGAAACAGGAAAAATACCTGCCCGGGATTACGTTGGCGCGCCCACCTCGACGCACACAGGCCCGTCGCTCCGAGCACGCGCTGAATGGCTCGCTTCAGCGCCTGAACCGGCACGCTGCCTCCCACCACGCGCCAAACAGTTCTCTTGGCTTGCAGAATCAGCGACGGCGTGAGCGCTCGCGCGGCAGCCCAATAGCCCGCCTGCTTGATCGGGGCCAGGCGGATCATTCTCATGGCGATCCGCAAACTTGGGATGCTCAGACCCCGATCCTTGAGCGATCCAGCGAGTGCGCTTAGCTGTTCCAGAGTTACCGGCTGTTGCGCTGTCGTGGTCATGGGAAACGCGTGAGATCATCGGCGATTCGTTCTGCGGCGTGGCCGTCGCCATAAGGGTTGGGGGTGTGTTGCAGACGGTCGCGAAGTTTCTGGTCGTCCAGCACCGAAACAATGACCTCGTGCAGGCGCGCGCCGTCAAGTCCCACGACTCTCAGGAAACCCGCCGCCGCGCCCTCGGGCCGCTCAGTCACTTCGCGTGTCACAAGCACAGGCAGGCCAAAACTTGGCGCCTCCTCCTGCAGGCCGCCGCTGTCGGTTACCACCAGCGCCGCACGACTGAGCAAGTGAACGGAATCCGCGTAGTCCAGCGGCTCAATGACGTGCAGCCGCGGATGGGCGTTCATGAACGGCAGGGCTTGCCTGCGAACCTCGGGGTTGGGGTGCAGCGGCAGCACAACTTCAACATCGGAACGCTCGGCGACCACCCGACGCAAGGCCTCCAGCGTCGATGCGATGGCGGTCTGCCCTTCCCGTCGATGTGCCGTGGCATAAATGATGTGCGTGCGCTCCCCGAGGCGCGGCAGCCCCGACGACGCAGGAGCCGGGCGCTTTGCGACCCAAAGCGCCGCGTCGACGCCCGTCTGGCCCGTCACGAGAATGCGTGATGCTTCGACTCCCTCGGCCAGAAGGTTGTCCCGTGCCCCGGGGGTCGGCGCATAGAGACGATCTGCAATTCGGTCCACCATGCGGCGGTAGCCCTCCTCCGGCCAGGGCGCGTCCAGACGGCCGCTGCGCAGGCCGGCCTCAACGTGGGCACAAGGCAGCCGCAGGTGAAAGGCCGCCAGGGCCCCGGCCAAAGCCGTGGCCGTGTCACCCTGAACCAGCACCCTGCGAGGACGTGCCTGGGCAATCCACTGCCCCAGACCTGCAATCAGCCGCGCCATCAAATCGGACAGCGACTGGCCTTCGCGCATGGCATCGAGGTCCACGTCGAGGTCGAGATGAAATGGGGCCAGCGCGCCGGCCAGAAGGTCCCGATGTTGCCCGGTGCCGACCACCAAGCAGGGCAAGCCGCGCGACCTCAGGGCGACGACCACCGGCGCCAATTTGATGGCTTCGGGACGGGTGCCCAGGACGGCAGCGAATTCAGCGCCCATCGATGCCTCGCAGGCGGCGGGAAGCCCTCAGGAGCGGCATGGGCGTCAGGGCGCGCAAAGCGGCCCAGTAGCCGGCCGCCGACAGCGGAAAGCGCGAAACAAGCCAAAGCGCCGTCCACAGGCTTCTGGCACCATGGCCGGCGGACTTGAGCTGGCCCGCCATGGCCGTCATGTGCTGCAAGAGCGCCTGTCGCGATCCCTGAGCGGCGATGACCTTGGCCGCCGCGTGGCTGACCTCAAGGGCCCTCTGCCGCGTCAGGCTGTCGGGCTCGTCGCCATAGTCATACAGCACTCGATTGAGGTGCCGCAGGGGGCCGACCTTGGCCATGCGCACCCAGTAGTCATAATCCTCTGCAAGTTCCCGTGAGGCGTCATAGGCGCCCACCCGGCGGGCCGCCGAGGCGCGATAAAGAAAGCAGGCGCCGATCACGTTTCTTTGCAGCAGGTCGGATGAAGGTCCCATAGTCCGGATCTCACCGGGGCTGCCATCGGCATGGATGACCTGATAGTCGGCAAACACCATGACGGCTTCAGGGTCAAGCTCAAGCTCACGCACCATGGCCCAGATGGCCCCCGGCCGATAGGCATTGTCGTCGCTGGTCCAGGTCCAGAGTTCCCCTCGCGCGGCTTCAAAGCCTGTGTTCAACGCGCGCGGCAGGCCGCCGTTTTCTCTGGTGATGACGCGAAGGCGCGCGTCATGCAGTTGCTGCTCAAGCCGGGCCAGTATCTCGCTGGTGTTGTCCGGGCTGCCGTCATTGACGACAATCAGCTCGAGGTTCGGATAATCCTGGGACAGTACGTTGCGAACCGCCCGTTCAATGAGGTGCGCCCGCCTGAATGTGGGCAGCACCACACTGACCAGCGGAACGCTAGCGGGCGCTTGAGGCATCAGGGCTTGGTCCACGCGGAAACCAGCAGATAGGCCCCAAACAGCGCGGCGCCGACTCGGCTGTTCTCACCGAAGGGGCGAAGCAGCGTGGCGGCGAGCGCACGGCGCCAACCGTCGAGGAACCGGGCCTGCCAGCGTACTCCGGCCAGTTTCTCGCTGCCGCCGGTCAATCCCAGCCTGGTCATGTAGGGCTTGAGTGTTGTTACGGGATACTCGTTTCCATACTCCCAGCGTCCGCTGGCTTCAAGGCGTCGCTTACCCTGCAGGTAGAAGCGACCCCTGGCGCTGGGGACGATGACTACCAGTCTTCCCCCGGGCCGCAGGACACGGACCATCTCGGCCAATCCGCGCTCAAGATCGGGAGGTTCGAAGTGTTCCATCACGCCGCTGTTGAACACCACATCAAAGCTGGCCTGAGGAAAGGGCAGACGAAACAGGTCGCCTGCCACTCGCCAACGAAGAGAAGCCGCACCCTTGAGGCACTGCGGTACGATATCAAGGGCGCACACGCGGGCGCCTTCCTCAGCCAGTGCGAGGCAAAGTCCGCCGGTGCCGCTACCCGCCTCCAGCGCAAGCTTCCCGCGGAGGTTCCCGCACGCACTTACGAGCGACTGCCGCAGGAAGTCCGGCGCGCTGCTGCCAATCTGCCCCTGATGTGAGCGCCAGTACTCGTGCCAGACTTCGCTGATGCCCTCGGGTGCCGACGCGGGGCTGTTCATCGCTGCTGCTCCGGCGCCAGGACGCGCCACTGCTGGCGATGGTCCATGAGTGACAAACGATCGCTCCAGATCGGCCTGAGGACTTCGATGCGGGTTGCGCCCTCTTTGACCCAAATGGGGTGCGTCATGGAGCCGTTGAAGCAGTAGAGGTTCACACGGTGCGTTCCCACCGGCAGGCGCACCTGGGGCACCTCCACCTCGACGACACCCTCGCCGGGTTGCCCGCGATCCTTCAGCAGCGTGCCGCTTGCGACGTGGAAAAAGTAATGAGAGGGCACCTGAACGGGAAAGCGGGCGTCGTCCGGCTGAAGGGTCAGCGCCATGATCGGGCATTCCAGGTCTTCGCGGATCAGGTAGTGGAACCGGATCAGAAGGGTCGAATCATGCTCGAGGGTCTTGAGTTCGTTGCCTTGACCATCGAGCAATTCAACCCTCAGGATTTCGGCGCGCGGCTGTCCGCCCACGGCTTCGGTGAACATGTGCAGCGACGCTTCTCCGCGCGCCTGAACGGTCTCGAGGTAGCGTTCGATGGCGCGCGGAGGGTCGTCTTCCAGTTGCCTTTCTCCGTCCGCCAGAAAGAGGCAGCGCGATGCCGAGTTGATGACGTACATGTTGTGGCTGACGCAGACGATGGTGACGCCCTGCTTGCGACGACGCGCCATCCAGTCGTAGCACTTCATCTGGAAGCTGGCGTCGCCAACCGCCAGCACTTCATCGACCAGCAGTACGTCAACCTCCGCGTGAGCCGCAACGGCGAACGCCAGCCGCGCGTACATGCCAGAACTGTAGTTCTTCACGGGCATGTCCATGAACTCTCGGAGACCGGAAAAGTCGACGATACTGTCATAGCGCTGGCGGATCTCGCGCTGCCTCAGCCCCAGGATCGCCCCGTTGATGAAGACGTTCTCCCGACCGCTGAGATAGGGGTGGAAGCCCGCGCCCAGTTCAATCAGGCCGCCGACGCGCCCGACGGTGGTCACCTGTCCTACTTCGGGTCGCAGGATGCGGAACAGGAGCTTCAGCAGCGTGCTCTTGCCGCTTCCATTGGGGCCAATCACACCGAGCATGGCCCCCTTCTCAAGCTGAAAGCTGAGATCTCGCAGCGCCCAGAATTCATGCTCCAGCAACCCGTCCTCGTTGCGACGCCGCATCAGGCGCCGCGGCCAGCCCAGCACGGCATCCACAAGTGTTCGCGCGCGGGGGCCACGCGAGAACCGCTTGGATACGCATTTGAATTCCACAGCTACCGGCATCAGGCCAGTTCTCCGAAGCGGGCTTCCGCGCGGCGAAACCAGGCCCAGCCCAGCACCAGGGTCAGCAGGCTAAGGCCCGCGGCCGCAGCCAGGGATTCCGGGCGCGGCGCCGGCGCACCCAGCAGCGTGTAGCGCCAGGCATCCAGGATGGGCGTCATGGGATTGAGCAGGTTGACCCAGGCAAATACGCCCTGTGAGGGAAGGGGATACAGCACCGAACTTGCGAACATCCAGAGCTGAACGCCCACCTGCAGGATGAACTGAACGTCTCGATAGAACAGGTTGGCCGCCGACACGAACAGCGCCAGACCCGAGGCCAGGCTGAGTTGCAGCGCCAGCACCAGCGGCACAAACGCGACCTGCCACCCCGGCGTTACCCTGTGCACGGCCATGAGTCCCGCCAGCAGCAGCGCCGCTACCGCAAAGTCCACCAGGGCCGAAAGCACTACCGATGCCGGAAGCACCTGCCGCGGAAAGTAGACCTTCGTGACGAGATTGCTGTTGTCACTCAGGCAGCGCGAGGCGCCCTGAATGATGTTGGCGTGCAGTTGCCACGCCAGCAGCCCGGTATAGGCAAAGAGCGGGTAGGGAATGCCGCCCGTGGAAATGCTGGCCACGCGCGAGAAAATCTCCGTGAACACCAGCATCAACACCAGAGGCATGATGACAGCCCAGCCAATACCCAGCAGGGCGTGCTTATAGCGCACCCGCACTTCCCGCATGGCCAGCGCGACGATCAGTTCGCGGTAGCGCCAGGTCTCTTTGACGTCGGCAAGCATGCAGGTGGGCGGGCAGACTCCGTCCCGGTGGGATGCAATGCATCCCTTCGAGGGCAAACAGATTGCGCGATTATACATAGCTTGCCGGGCAAGCCTTGCATCAAGACGCTTCTGCCCGCGCAAAACGGCCGCATAATCGCGTTGTGCCCACACTGCCTCCCATGCCCGATCGCTTTCCGCCTGACGTGCTCGAGGCCAGAGCTTCGTCAGGCTCGGCCTGGCGGGTGGCGCGGACCCGGGCACGCCAGGAAAAGAAGCTCGCACGCTGGCTGGCTGCGCGGAAGCTTCCCTACTTCCTTCCCCTGCGCCGCAAGACCCGCAACTGGCGCGGCCGCCGCATCTCCAGCGAAGAGCCACTCCTGCCCGGTTACGTCTTCTTTGTGGCAAGCGACGAGCAGGCGCGGCTGGCCATGACCTCGCGCTGCATCGTGGACCGCCTGGATGTCGCCGACCAGCCGGCCTTGCTCAGCGAACTGCATGCCCTGGACCGTCTGGCTGCCAGCGGGCGGGCCTTCGCAGAAGCGCCGGGGTTTGCACCCCAGCGCGAGGTTGAAATCAAGGCGGGGCCTTTGGCGGGCTTGCGCGGCTACGTAGCGGCCGCCGCACCCGGCAAGGTCTTGCTGCGCCTGGAGATACTGGGCCGCAGCCTTGAAGTTGCCGTGGATGAAACCGAACTGGAAGCTGTCTAGCCGCGCTGATGGGGTAAACTGCCGCCATGGAGGAGGCAACAACGGTCACAGACGAGGTGCGGCGCCACATGTTCGGCGTGTGGCTGGCACTTGGCGCATACGTGCTGGCGTTTGCCGTATTTTACCCGCAACTGCTGACCATCTCCGATGAGACTTCCTATATGCGTCAGGCCTGGGCCTATGCCCAAGGCCAGACCAGCGTCGAGGTGCTGGACCCCTCGTCGCTGCAGGTCGCGCGGGTTCACCCCAGTGATTACCCGCCGGGGACCTCGCTGTTGATGGCCCCCTTGATGGCCGCGGGGGGTTGGCGCGCGGGCTTCCTGCTCGGCCCTCTGGCCTGTTGCCTGGTGGTGCTGCTTCTGGCGCACTGGCTTGGCCGACTGGGCCGCTCGCCCCTCTTTGCCCTTCTCTTTCTCTCCTACCCCGCCACGCTGGTCCTGTCCCGCTGCGGCATGAGCGAGATGCCCAGCGCGGCGCTGGTCAGCCTTTCTCTTTACCTGTTCTGGTTTGCGCGGGGGCGCAAAGTGTGGATGGCCGCGGCCGGGTTTGTGGCCGGGGTGAGCCTTCTACTGCGCGAAACCAACGCGCTGGTGTGCGCCTTTTTCTTCCTGGGAAGTCTACTGCGGCGCGAGCAAGGATGTTGGGCCCTCGTTGCGGGCGGCCTGGCCGGAACGGCCTTGCGCCCTCTGGCGCTTGAGTTGCTGCTCGGCAATGCCCTGCACGTCAAGGGCGGTTACCCCGATTTCTTGCTTGGCGCGGTGCCGGGCAACATGCCCTTTCACCTAAAGGCGCTGTTGTTGCTGTTCCCCGGCGGGCTCCTTTGGGCGGCCCTTTACCGAGGACCGCGCCGTTTCGAGCTTTGGGCCACGGTCGCCTTTTTCCCGGGCCTCTATCTGCTCTATGACTACAACGCGGCTGCCAGCGCGGGGCTGAAGCAGTGGGTGCTGACCTCGCGCTTCTTCATACCGCTGCTGCCCCTGCTCGTGATTGCCGCCGCCGAAAGCTGCACCGCGCTGTCTCGATCCCTCGGGTCGAGCCCCGGCGCTCGTGTGGCACTGGCTCGCCTGCGATCTCTGGCGGCGCCGATGTTGGTGTTGGCCGCCGTATCGGCCACCTGGATTGTGAACTGGCAGCACCAACTCTGGGCCTCCCAGCAGCGGGGCTTGCTGTTGGCGCTTTACGCGGGCACGGAGGCAGATGCTCCTGTCGTGACCAACCTGGATGCTTCGGCGCGCTTTGTGAACGAGATTTATGCCGCAGAGCTTGGGCCGCGCATCGTGCTATCCATGGACGCTACCGACGAGGGTGCCATGGGGCGCGTGCTGGAACGTTTTGGGCGCTGCACGATTGCCCTGGTGGAGCGCCGCGACAGCGAGCGCTGGCAGGAGGTCAGCACCCGACGCCTGGCTTGGATCGAGGGCCTCAAGGGGCACTTTGAGGTCGAGGACGTCAACACCTCTTCCGTCGGCACTGGCGAACGGGTCCACTTCTGGACGGTGCGGCCCATGGGCCCCTAGCATGCCGCTGCAAAGTAGGGCTATGCTCTGTTGCACCCGCCGTAAAGACTCCTTCCGCTCCATGGCCTTGAGTTGGAAAGAGGCGGCGCTAGGCTTGCGCCATGAGTGCATCGGCCAGAATCATCCATCTGTGCGTGGGGCTTGAAGGTGCGCCCGCCCTTCAGAGGGAACCCCGCAACGAAGTAGAGTTCGTCGAGGGTAAAGGCATTTTGGGCGACAAGAAGTTCGGCAAGAGCTCCTCGCGCCATGTCAATCTGATCAGCGAACAGTCCTACGCCTGGTTCAAGGCCAGCTTTGGCCGGGAACTGAGGGCGCCGGGCGGCTTTGCCGAGCAGGTGGTGATCAGCCGCGACATTGACATCAACTGGCTTCCCCTGGGGGCCAGGCTCCAGGTGGGCGAGGCTGTGCTTGAGCTGGTCAAGCCGCGCCAGCCCTGCATGCACTTTGCGTCCAGCGCCGGGGCTCCGAGCGAAGAGCTGTTTGTCGGGCACGTGGGCATCATGTGCCGGGTGATCAAGGGGGGCGAGGCCAAGGTAGGGGACGCCGTTTTGGTGGTTTAATCGTTCAACTTTCTCCCGGGATGCTCGTTTCAAGCCCTGCAACCGGGAGAACGCATGAAGAACAACAGCCTGTTCGTGATCGTGTCACTGGTCGCAATTCTTGCGGTAGCGGCCCTGGGTGCGGTGCTTCTGACTTCGGGTCAGGGCGCAAAACCCATACGCCCCGGGGAGAGGCCGGCGACACTGCAGTCGGTAGAGAGTTCAGTGGAGCGATAGGCGCCGCGCGAAGCGGCCTTTTTTCCCGTCGCGACAGGCAGCTTTGGCGTTTAACATGCGGGCCCCGGCAGGGATGAGCCAATGAAGGGCGGACAACTGGCACTCTTGATCTGGTTGCTCAACGGCGCAGTCGCCTTGGGTGGCCTGGCGCTTGGTGCACGCATCTACCAGGAAAGAGCTGAAGACCTGGACGCCACTTTTTCGGTGGCTTCGGGCACCACGAAGTTCAAAGCCAATCGCATTGACTGGGCATCTGCCGCCAAGACCGGCAGCGTGGATATTTCGGCGTTTGGCTACCGGGAGCTGAGCCCTCGCAAGCGTCCCCCGCCGCCCAAGAAAACAGATCCCAAGCCCGTCGATCCGCCCAAGCCCGACCCCGAACCGACGGACGATCAGCTCAAGGCGGAACTCGAACGCGAGATCAACGCCAAGTTCAAGCTGATGCGCCTGATGTATTCGACGGACCCGCTCTACGCCAAGGCGCTGTGCACCGCCGCGGACGCCGGCAACGCCGCCATTTATCTGCGGCCCAACCTGCACTTCCCGACTGAATACAAGGACGCCCCGGACCCCAAGATCAAGGGCCTGGCCGCCAAGGACTACCTCGTCAAGGCCATCGAGAAGGACCATGTGCTGATTGATGCGCCCTCCATCAAGCGGCCGGCCAAGCGTTTTACGGTGGCCCTCAAGTTCGGTGACTCCGTGCTGGCCAAGCCGCCGGATCCCAAGAACTTCGGCAAGGCGGGCGGTACCAGCGGCGGCGCCGCCATTCCGCAGCCTCCCAAGGAGAATCCGCCTGTGGAGGCCCAGCCCGTGCCGACGGCGGAAACCCGGCCCAAGGAGTCCGTTTACGACGAGAAAACCGACTCGTGGACCATCGGCACCGACGACTATATGGGCGTGAATACTGACGACTTCGTCAAGTACGCTCGCACCGTTGTGGATGAAAAGGGCCAGCCCATCGGCATCCAGATCAACGAGGAAATCCCTGACGACAACGTCGTGATCAAGCGCGGCGGCAAGAAGGGCGACATCATCAAGAGCATCAACGGCCAGGCTGTGACCAACATGAGCGACGTGCGCCGCGTCGTTCGCCAGCAATACGACTCGGGTGTTTCGGAGTTCGAAGTCCTCTTCGAGCGCGACGGCGTGCCGCAGCGCAAGATGTTCAAGGTGCCCCAGAAGAAGAAGTAGGGCATCCATTTATCACGCCAAAGACGCGGCCGAAAAGCCGCGTCTTTTGTTGGCCGGTTCGACGCAGACGGGTCAGCCCCGCTTGAACATGCCCTTCTTGTAGTTGACGATGCGGCCCTCGATGGCGCTGGCGGCGACAGTGAGCGGGCTGGCCAGGTAGAGCTTGCCGGGGCCTGAGCGGCCGGGGAAGTTCCGGTTGATGGCGCTGACCGTGACCTGCTCTTTGGTTTCGCTGACGCCTGGCCCGCAGCCGATGCAGGCTCCGCAGCCGGGGTTGATGACTTCGACGCCTGCCTTGGCAAAGATCTCCGGGTAGCCCTTTGACCTGGCGTAGGCCATGACATCCTCGCTGCCATACTGCAGGTACATCTTGACGCCCTTGGCCACCTGTCGCCCGGCATCGATGGCCTCACGCAGGACGGTCGCGTAGTAGTCAAGGTCATCGACCTTGCCCGCCGTGCAGCTTCCCCCGTAGGCGATGTCGATCTTCACTTCGCCCAGATTCTCGATGAGTTCGCCGTACGTGGGGTCGCCCGGCTTGGCGACCATGGGTTTGATGCTGCTCAGGTCAATTTCGTGCACGCCGCCGTCGTAGGCGGCATCACGGTCGGGCGTCACGGCGCGCTCTTTGAGCCTGGAGAGCTGGGCATCCGTGAGCTTGCGTGTCTGCCTGAACCACGCCCAGGTCACGTCGTCAGCCTCGCAGATGCCGCTCTTGGCGCTGCACTCAGTGGCCATGTTGCACAGGGTGGCGCGCTCATCCATGGAGATGGTGGCCAGGCCCGGACCTCCGAACTCCATCACGCGATCGAGCGTTTGTTCCCGCTTGGCGTAGGTGTCGAGAATGAACAACATGACATCCTTGGCGGTCACGCCGGGCTGAAGTTTGCCCTTGAGCTGGAAGCGGATGCTCTCGGGCACGGCCACGAAGGTGAAGCCGGAATAAATCAGGCCCGCATACTCCGTCGCACCCACGCCGTAACTCAGTGCGTTGTTGCCGCCCCCCATGCAGGTGTGGCTGTCCGTGGCCTGAACGAAATCGCCGGGGTCCACGAAATGCTCGCGGGCCACCTGGTGGCAGATACCCGGGCTTACGCCGTTTCGCGCGCTGTAGTCCCGCACGCCGGTGTGCCGCTGGAATTCGCGCTGCAGGTCGCGCAGGGTCTGGATCTTCCCCTCAAAGGGCGCAAAGCGCTTGACGCCCGTGGCATAGAGCAAGTGGTCCTCAAAGACGGCGAACTTCCCTGGGTTCTTGACGGCGTAGTTCTTGCCGTATTCCTGCTCCAGAAAGTAGTGCACCTGCGCCGTGGTGAACTCGTGCGAGTAACCGGCGTCGACGTTGACCAGCACGGCATCTCCGGGCTTCACAAACGGATCGCCCTGCCCCGCGACGAGATGCGTGGCGATGAGCTTCTCGGCCATGGTCATGCCGCGCCGCTGGGTCGTGTGCTTTGGCGGCTTGATTTCGCCTTTCGCCACCTTGGCGCTGAAGGGGAAGAGGCCGCCGGCCTCGAGCATGGCGCGGGTGACGGCATCATATTTGCCTGTGAATTCCGAGAGCTTGAGGGTCTCCCCGGCCTGGAGCCGCTTGAGCTGATCATGGTCGCCCATGAGCTGGCCCAGGTTGATGTTGTTGCGCTCATGGATGGGGGCGAAAGATGCCGCGATGACGAGCCGGATGCCGGACCACTTTTCGCACTGGGGCGCGGTCTCGCGCGAGGAGCCGGTTCCCTTGCGCAGGCCGCTGACGATGACTTCAAAGTTGCCGTCCAGCAGCGCGCGATGCTTGAAAACCCGCTCACCGTTCTTGTCGAAGAGGCCGGCGTAGGCGTCCAGGGCGATGTCTTCGGGTTTGTGTGAAAAGCAGACCCAGGCGGGGGTCATGGTGTCGGTGTTGATGTCGTCGAGCAGGTCTTCGACGCGCAGGTCCGCCATGCGCAGATTCAGGCCCTCGTATAACTGCCTTTTGATCAGGTCGAGGTCCTTGGTCAGGAACAGTACGCGCTTGCCGGGGGTCAGCTTGATTTCGGACGGTAGAGCCATATGTACGCCTATGTGCCAATGACAAACACAAAGGGGCGGCACTTGGCGCCCCTTGACGTTGACTTTGCGGCTTCAGTTTAGCGTCTCCCCTGTCGCAAATCGGCATGAATCGGCGCGCCGCTTTTGGAGCAAGGTTACCCGGTGACGGCCCGCAGGGCGGCTTGGGCGACAGGCAGCTTTTGCTCGCCCGCCCCGGCCTCCAGGGTGGTGACGCCCGCCTCACCCGGGGCCAGTGCCGCGGGGGTACCCGGCCAGAGGATGATCCAGCCTGCCGCCGCCAGCACGGACAGGGTCCCGGCCTCGCCGGCCTCGTGGTAGTCCTCGGGGGTGAGGGGCATGGCCAGCGCGCGGAGCCGGGTCAGCGGCTTGCGGGCCGCGAGGGCGCGCGCGGCGGCCTGGAGTTCCTCGGCGTTGGCGGCTAGCAGAATCTGGGCGAGCAAGGGCACTCCATGCGCCCCCTTAGCGCCCTTTGCGGCCGCGCGTGTAGGGGTCGAAGGTGTCGCTGCTGAGGTCGTTGAGCTCGGACATGGACATTTTGTCCGCCGTGTCGCCCAGGGTGCGCTCGGAGGCTTCATCCAGTTCCGACATGGTGTAGCGGTTGGCGCGTGGCTCCACGTAATCTTCGCTGGCCTGGTCCAGCCCGCTCATGTCCACCGTGTAGCGTCCCGCGCAACCGGTGAGCGTCAAGAAAGCAAGCAGGGTCAGGGCGCGTTTCATGGCAGGATTATAACGCCTTGGAATCAGATTCGTTGGTGATTGTCCAAGCACTCCACCACCAAGACGATGCGTCAGCCTCACCGGGCTTGAGATCATCTCCTTCTCCCAGCGTCGGCCTGATGGCGACGCGTTGGCGGTGTCTGATGATTTCCAACACTGCAACCAGGAAAATGGCCAAGGCCGGCGCGAGGGCCGCCGAGTACTCAACCGCTCCCGGCTCGTAGTCTGCAAAACGTGCTGGCGGCCCGCTTGGCTCAACCCAGTTCTCCGGCGGCACAACGCCTCCGCCCGGACTTGAGCTCAGGAAATCGGAAATCAAATCAGCCCCAGTTCCTTGCCACACTTCTTGAATACGTCCAGCGCCTCCTGCAGGTCTTCCCGGCTGTGGGCGGCGCTGACAATCGTGCGCACGCGGCTCTTTTCCTCGGCCACCATGGGGAAGTAGATGCCCTGGGCAAACACGCCGTTGTTGAAGAGGATGTCGCTGAACTTTGCGGCCTTGGCGCCTTGTCCCACAATCACGGGCGTGACGGGCGTGGTGGAATCTCCGGTATTGAAGCCCAGTTTCTTGAGCCCGTCTTTGAAGAACTTGGTGTTGTCCCAGAGCTTCTTGAGGTGCTGTGGCTCCGTCTCCATCACGTCGATGCAGGCAATCACGGCGGCCACCACCGGCGGCGGCGCGCTGCACGAGAACAGGAACGGCCGCGCCTTGGCGATGAGGTACTCCTTGACGACCCTGGGCCCCGCGAAGTACCCCCCGACGACGGGAATGGCTTTGCTCAGGGTGCCTACTGTCAGCGACCAGCGTTCGTGCACGTGTTGTTCATCGACAGTGCCGCGCCCCTGGGCGCCGAGCACGCCCGTGGCGTGGGCGTCGTCGACCATGGTGATGGCGTCGAACTCGTCGCAGGCGTCCGCGCAGGCTTTGAGGTCGGCGACGTCGCCATCCATGGAGAACACGCCGTCTGTTACGACCAGGATCTTACCCTTGATGCTCTTGGGCCCGCGCGCCTCGCGCAGCAGCTCGCGCAGATGGCCGTAGTCCTTGTGGCGATAGACGGCGCGGGAGGCCTTGCTCAGGCGGCAGCCGTCGATGATGCTGGCGTGATTGAGCTCGTCGGAAATGATGTGGTCGCCCTCGACGGCAAGAGTGGAAACGACGCCCACGTTCGCGGTGAACCCGCTCTGGAACAGGAGGCAGGACTCGGTTTTCTTGAAGCGCGCCAGCCGTTCTTCGCACTCGTTGTGCAAGTCCATGGTGCCGGAGATAGGGCGCACCGCGCCGGAACCCACGCCGTACTTCTCAATCGCCTTTCTGGCGGCCTCCACAACCTTGGGGTGGGTGCTCAAGCCCAGATAGCTGTTGTTGGAAAGCTGGATCACCTTCTTGCCATTGACCACCGTGCGCGCGCCGGCGGGGCCAAAGTGGACTTTAGGCAAATGGAACAGCGAGCGGGCCTTGAGGGACTCAATTTCAGAAGAGCACCAGGCGTTCAGGTTGTGCATGAGCGATTTCCTGCGGGCGGTAGGCTGACAACATGCCCTCGCCATTGAGACTGTCAACGGGATTGAAGGCCAAAGGCCAGTTCATCGGCCACGGCACAGAGGGCCTGAAGGGCCAGCAGGGCGTGCGTGCTGCTCAATCCCCGGCGGTGGGTGCGCGCAAGATCGGGATGCACGAAGTTGCGCAGTTCCTTGAGGCCGCGCCCGGCATGGGTCAGGGCCGAGGAAAGCAGGCCGCACTCCCGCAGCACGGCCAGGGCCTCATCCACACCGTATCGCAGCGGCGGCTTGGCGGCACGTTGCGGGAACATGCGCGCATAGGCGGCACTGGCGCTTTGGCCCAGGCGCGCGCAGGCCTGCTGGCCCAGACCTTCGAGTACGGCTCCGGCCATGACGGCGGCGGCCTTGCAGGCGCCGCAATGAAAGCTGCGCCAGGCTTCGTGGGCGTCGGTCTGCAGGGCCTTGGCGTCGGCCGGGGTTTCGGCGATGACCTCGAGGGCCGCGCAGAGTTCAGGCGGGGCGCTGCGGGCCCGTTGTTCGGCCAGCTCGCACCAGGCCTGGATCTGGCTCAAGATCGCTTCGCGCTGACGCGAAAAATCCCGGCCGGTCAGTTCCGCAAGCTGGGCAATGTCGGTTTTGCGCGGCAGGGGCGGCCCCTTGCGGCGACGACGCGACTCGACGAGCGCCGCTATCTCCTGAATGCGCCCCTTGACCGCCGAGCGGTCCATGCCGTAGTGGGGCGCGGGCAGGCTCAGGGTCATGTCCAGGGCGCGCTTGAGGGGCTCGGTCAGGGTCCCGGTGTCAGTCATGGTGTGTTCTCGAAACGGCGGAAACCTCATTCTGGCGCGAGGCGAGGCGGGTTACCAACGCCAGTGCTTCATCGGGGTCAAATTCGCGGCAACGCCGGAAGAACAACAGGCCGGGACCGGCTCCCGCGAGCGTAGAAAACTGAAGCGCGTAATCCGCGTGAAGATCGCGCGTGTCGGGCGGGGGCGCCAGGGGCAGCAGGCTGGCGGCCGGGTGTCGCGCCGCGCGCAGCAGGCAGGCCTCAAGCCAGGCACGGAGCGCGGGCCGCAATAAGAAAACTTCCGGAAACACCTGCATGCGGCCTTCTTCGAGAAAGGCCATCAGGGTGGCGCCGCGGCTCTCAAGCAGCAAGAAGGCTTCCTGCGGGGTGCGTGCGGCCACATCGGGTTTGTACTCGCTGATGTCAAAGGCTCCCAGCAGGGAGGCCAGCGTGGAGGCGCTGCGGGGATCGGCCTCGACTGCCAGGGCTGCGGCCTGTGCGTCGAGAACGCGCACCGCTGCTTCCGCCAGTTGCCGGGCTGCGTCCTTGATGCCCCAGCGCAGGGCGGCCTGGGCCATTTCCAGGCGCGCCGCGGGGCAGGCGGCCAGGCGCCGAGCCGACTCCAGATTGCGGCGCGCCATGGCCAGGCGCCCCTGCGCTCGGGCGACTTTCGCCACTGTGAACAGGTAGTCCGCCTGTGTTTGCGGTTGCGCGGCTTCAACGCTTGCCCTGTTGAGCCGGCGCAGCACTTTGAGGGCCGGGGCAGCCCGGCCCTTGGCGAGCATCAGGTCAGCGCGCCAGGTGTGAATGCGCAACAGCGTGTCCTGCCGGTCCCGGGGTGTCAGGCGCGCGGCAGCGCGCAGCACGGCGTCGGCTTCTCTCGAGTCCAGGGAGCCCTGCTTGAACAGGAGGTGGGAAAGTGCCGCGCGTTCAGCCTGCAAGGCGGGCGTGCAAGTCCGCAGCAGATCGGCCGCGGGCGCAGCGAGGCCGGCGAGTGCCCGGGCAGCCAGAAGCGCCTCGTATTGTGTGAGCGCGTGAGGTGTTCTGGCCGCCGGGGCGAAATAGAAGCGGGCAACTTCGGCCTCGCCGGCATGGAGGGCTTGCCGGCCGAGTTCCAGCTGTTCGGGGGAGGCCAGGCCGAGCTCGGCGAGCAATGCCGCTCGGGCGTCAGGACGGTCCAGCGCCCCGCACTCCAGCAGGGCCTCACGGGCGCGGGTTAGATCTCCGCCGCCGAGGCCTGCTGCCGTGGAGGCCGAGAGCCTTGGGCCTTCGTCTGCCAGGCCCGCCGCCGCCAGCGCGGCCACCGCCGAGTTCACGGCCCGTGGCGTCAGGCCCGACGCCGCTTCCAGGGCGGCCAGACTCAGGGGCGCAGGAGACGCGAGCAGTATTGACAGCGCCAGCCGCTGGGGCGCCTTCAATGAGGGCTGCCGCATCGCGGGCGACTCCACACGCAGAATCGTGGCGGTCTTGATCAGGAATTCGCAGCCGGGTGCGGCCGCGTCCACCGGCAGCCCCGCGATCACCCGCAGGGGCGCGTTCAGACCCTGCTGCTCGACTAAAGCGGCCATTTTTGTCAGGTCGGACAGGATGGATTGGCTGGGTCCGTCGAGCCAGTCAAGGCGCGGCACGGAGATGAGAGTGGGACTGAGCACGAGCGGCCTCAGGCAATGGGCCAGGTCGGCACGTCGCAGACCCCGCTCCTCGGGGACGGGGGCACCGTCATGTCCGTGGAACAGGCGGGCCAACTCCAGGGCAAAGGCGTAGGGGTAGCGATAGGGTCCGGCGGGCAGAGCCAGATGCCGTTGACCCTCAAGTTTCGAATCGTGCGCCTGAGCCAGGACAGCGGCGCTCAAGGGCGCCGGCGAGGGCGCAATCAGAATCAGCACGCGTGCTCTGGCGTGAAGTGTCCTCTGCCCTGTCGTTGGCATAAGGGCATTCTAGCAGGCTGGCAAAGCGGCGCTGCGGAGCTAGCTGTTCCAGCGCAGCTCTTTGGCCGTGGGGATGCCGTGGTAATACTGCGGGAAGACGTAGTCCTTGCGCAGCGGGTGACCTTCCCAGTCGTCAGCGCAGAGGATGCGTTTGAGGTTGGGATGGCCCTCGAAGATGATTCCGACGAGGTCGAAGGTTTCCCGCTCGAGCCAGTCCGCCGCGGGGTAGATGTCAATGAGCGAGGCGATGACGGGCTTGTCACGCGCGACGCGTGAGTTGACGGCGACCCAGTGTTTGTGGCGGATGCTGGCCAGGTGATAGGTGACGCCCAGCGGCTCGCCCGCCTTGTAGTCGATACCGGACACCAGGTGCAGGATGTCAAAGGCCAGGCGCGAATCGTTCTTGCAGAAGAGCACGACATCGCGCAGACACTCGGGCTTGATCTGGATCTCTTCGCGCAGAATCTGGGCGCTGCGCACCAGGGGCTTTGGGCGCTCCAGCGCGGGCTGGGGTTTGATCTCGGGCAGGGCAGCGCGCTCCACGACCGCCTCGGGGAACTTCTCCTTGATGAGCTTGTTGATTTCGCTGGGAGTCATGGTCAGGCGCCGGCCAGGGCTTCCTTGGGCAGGTATTTCTCGCGGAACATGCGCACCTTCTCTTCCCACGCCTTGATGCTTTCCTGCTCTTCGGGGTTCTCGAAGAAGGTGTTCTTGTGGCTGTCGAGTTCCTTGAGCAGCCCTTCCCTGTTCTCTTCCCAGTAATCAAGGCGGCGATGGCGATTGGCGACGCTTTCGCGCTTGATCATCTCCTGAAGCTTCATGATGCCGTCAATCAGGGCCTCGGGGCGCGGCGGGCAACCGGGAATGTAAAGGTCCACGGGCACGATCAGGTCTACGCCCTTCATCACGTGATAACCGTATTCGTAGTAGGGCCCGCCGTTGGTGGCGCAGGCGCCGTGCGCAATCACGTAGCGGGGCTCCGGCATCTGCTCGTAAAGCGTGCGCACCCGCGGACCCATTTTGTGGGTCACGGTGCCACTGACGATCATGAGGTCACTCTGGCGGGGCGAGCCGCGGAAAACGCCGGCGCCGAAGCGGTCGAGGTCGAACTTGGTGGCCGCTGTGGCCATCATCTCGATGGCACAGCAGGCCAGGCCAAAGCCCATGGGCCAGATAGAGTTGCGACGGCCCCAGTTGATGACCCAATCCAGCTTGGTCAGCAGGACACCGGGGACAAAATCGGTCAGATCGGGCTTGTTTGCCATGTCTCGTTCAGCCTATGCCGCCCGGCGTTCCTCTGTTTCCAGGGCGCGCTGGCGTGCCCGGGCCAGGCGTGCATCCTTCTGTGCGGCCAGGTCATGGGCGGCGATGCTCGTCACCCAGTCAAGGTCGCCCTTCTTCCAGGCGTTGATGAAACCGACCGCGAGCACGCCCACGAAGATCATCACCTTGGTGAAGGCCGGAGCCCCCAGTTTTGCGAACACCGCCGCCCAAGGGAAAAGGAAGACCACTTCAACGTCGAACACGATGAAAATCAGCGCAACCGTATAGAAGCGAATATCAAACTGGACCCAGGACGAGCCAATGGTGGGCTCGCCGCACTCGTAGGTCGTCAGCTTCAACGGGTCAGGCATCACCGGGCGGAAAAGAAGCTTGCCCAGGACATCAACGTTCAGAATCACGAATACCACGCCAAAGGCCGTGAACACGAAGACCAGGAAATACTGGAACATCGTGTTGGAAAGCAGTTCCTGAAACGTGGCTGCGGCCATGGCTTGTCCGTGTTTGAAACCTAAAGCAGGAGGCGCACTTTATTCAGCCGCCGGAGGCTCCGCAATGGGGTTGGCCGCAGCTTCGGGAGCCCTGGGAAACAGCTTGGCCAGCCGCGCCAGAGGCTCATCAATCAGGGAAATGTGCCCAAGAGCATCCTTGAGCAGGCCGTCAATGTAGCCCTTCTCCTGCAGTTCGTTGAGCCCAAGCTGGTGGCAGAGGTTCAGCAGCAGGCCCTGGCTCATGATGAACCAGGAGATGCCGACGGGGTCTACGGCCTTGTCAATCTCGCCCTGAAGCTGTGCCTGCCGGATCAACGTGGCAAAGTAGTCCACATAGGCGAGGTAATTCTCGCGCAGGGCCTGGCGCACGCGGGGCATGTCGCTGGCGGCCAGGGCGCGCAGGTGCAGGCGGAAATAAGGGTCAAACTCGCGCATGACCCCGCCATGGGCGCGAATGATGGCCAGCACTTTGAGCATGGGGGTGGGCATGACCCGGGTCAGCTCTTCGTACTTGGCAAAAGTGACCTCGCGGGCGCGTTTGACCAGCGCCACGTAAAGGTCGAGTTTCGTCTCGAAGTGCTGGTAGAGCACGGGCTCGGTCACGCCTGCGGCTTCTGCGAGGTCTGCCGTGGTTACCTGGCCGTAGCTGCTCTTGCAGAACAGCTTCGCCGCCGCGTCCAGAAGCTGGACGCGCCTTGCCTCGCGCGAAAGCCGTTTTTTCTGAGCCATGATCAGAGCCCCAGTACCTGCGCCATGGTGTAAAGCCCCGCGGGCTTGTCGACCAGCCACTGCGCCGCGCGCACGGCGCCGCGCGCGAATGTATCGCGATTGGAGGCCTTGTGTACGAGCTCGATGCGTTCACCCTCGCCGGCGAACATGACGGTATGGTCGCCCACGACATCGCCCCCGCGCACCGCATGAAGGCCGATTTCGGGCTGGGTGCGCTTGCCGACCATGCCTTCACGCCCGTGGCGGGCGACCTCTTTGGGGTCGCGGCCGGTGGCTTCGCAGACTGCGTTGAACAGCGCCACGGCCGTGCCGCTGGGCGCGTCTACCTTGAGGCGGTGGTGCATCTCCACGATCTCGATGTCGTAGTCCGGGCCCAGTTTCTGGGCGGCCTGCTTGACGAGTGAAAGCAGCAGGTTCACCCCCAGGCTCATGTTGTACGCGCTGAGCAACGGAATGACCCGGCAGGCCGCGTCGCGTTCTGCGAAGTGGGCGGCATTGAGGCCCGTGGTACCGCTGACGAAGGGCGTCTTGTGTTTTACGCAGGCCGCAAGGCTTCGCGAGAACCCCTCGGGCAGTGAGAAGTCGATCAGCGCGTCAGCGCCGCCTTCGTATTGCGCCGTCACCGGCGCGGCCGCCTTGATGCCTGTAAGTTCCTGGTAGCTTTTGCCGCCGCCCTGGGCATCGATCAGGGCCACCAGGCTGTGCCCCTGCGCCAGGGCGATCTCGGCTATGCGTCGCCCCATCTTTCCCAGACAACCATTGAGTGCGAGTTTCATGCTTCACTTCGCGGCATGGCCGCGCCAAATGAATGAGGGCCGGATGTTCAAGTCCGGCCCACCATACGCCAAGGGGCAATGACGCGCTACTGCGCTTTGGCTTCGGGCAGCCGGGATTTGGGCGGGGCCTGGCCCTTGTCGGATTCTTCAACGGCCTCCCGGCGCCCGGAGCCCTGGGTCTGCTTGGGCGGGGCGACAAAGACCGACCAGCAGTAGTCGCCGCCTTGGGTGGAACCTGTCGCTTTGCGGATCATCCAACGGATGCCGGACTCCAGAACTCAAAGCATGGTGCAGCCTCCAGCTTGATAACAGGCGGTCTTGGGTGCTTGTTCCCGTACAAAGCAAAAGGGGCGACGCAGGCGTCGCCCCTTTCCCGTGCCCCGGGGGCGTCAATGTTTGGCCGCCGCCTTGGCCGCGTTCTTGGACAGACCGAAGATGGGCAGATAGATGCCCAGAATCACGACCAGCACCACGCCGCCGAGGCCGACAATCAGCGCGGGCTCGATCATGGAGGTGAGGCCCTGGACCGAACTCTGGACTTCATCTTCGTAGTATTCGGTTACGTCTGCGAGCATGTCCGGCAGCGAACCCGAATCCTCGCCGACCTTGATCATCTTGATCATGAGGCCCGGGAAGAGGCGGCTTTCCGCCATGGCCTGGTGCAGCGAGTAGCCCTGAATCAGCTTCTGCCGGGCGTCCATCACCGCCTGCTCCAGCACGATGTTACCCAGGGTGCGGCTGACGATTTCGAGCGACTGGTCCAGCGTGATGCCGTTCTTGATCAGGGTGGACAGCGTCATGGTGAAGCGCGACACGCCGGACTTGAGCATGAGGGGCCCGAACAGCGGCGTTCTCATGACGATGCGGTCCCAGCTTTCCGCGCCCTGCGGCGTTTTGCGCCAGTAGATGAAGGCCAGCACGGCGCCGACAATGACGGGAATGACGATCCACCAGAACTTGGTGATCATCTTGCTGAAGAAGATGAGGGTCTTGGTGAGGACGGGAAGGTCCGCGCCGAACTTGGTGAACACGAGTTCGAACTGCGGAATGAGGAAGGCGAAGATGCCCGTCACGATGAGCACAAAGAAGCCGCCCACAAATTTCGGGTAGCTGGTGGCGGCCTTGATCTGCTTGAGCAGCTTGTCGCGGCGCTTGAAGAACAGGCCCAGCTGCTCGAGGATTGTGTCGAGCGAGCCGGACACTTCGCCGGCCTCGACCATGCTTACCATCAGTTGCTGGAAGATGTGGGGATGCTTGCCCAGGGCGGCCGAGAGCTTGGAGCCCGCCTCGATGTCGCGCACGACATCCTGCAGGGCTGTCTTGAAGACTGGGTTTTCGGTTTCGTCGGCGATGGTCTCCAGCGAATCCATGAGGGAGAGGCCGGCCTTGAGCATGGTCGCCATCTGGCGGCAGAAGGCCGCCATCTCGGAGACTTTGATGCCCTTCTGGAACATGCCGCCCTGGCTCTTGGGCTTGGCTTGGGCCTCCGTGGGAGCGTTGACGGGGCCGGTGACGCCGCCGCCGCCCTCGGACTTCACGCCAATAACGGTAAGACCGGCCTTGCGCAGTTCGGCCACGAGCTCACCGACACTGGGGGCATCCTTGACCTGGCTGATGGTCTTGCCTTCCGCGTCGCGCGCGGTGACTGAATACATGGGCATAGCGACTCCCGGGGATAATCTGTTGAAGAGCATAGCATTCAAGCAGCCGTGCCCGCGAGAGAAACTTGGGGCCGTGGGGGGAGTGTGGTTCACGTGATGAAAACGCGGCCCATAAACTTGGCACATCCAGGCAGCTCGACCACAGGGCCAAGCGCAGGCGAGGCGGCCCGTGCGCCGCGAGCAAGCATGCTCAAAATGCCAACGAGACACCTGCAATCAGGTGTCTCGTTGGCTGGCCCTCAGGGACTCGAACCCCGAAACCCAGATCCAGAGTCTGGTGTGTTACCAATTACACCAAGGGCCAGGGACGGGGAAAGGTAGCACGCAAACCCCAAGCGTCAAGGCAGCGCAAGGTACGAGTTGCACCTTGAACCATGGGCCGGGGCGGCAATCCGCGCGTGACACCGCGCGCCCCGCTTGGCAACATCGAAGCGGCGAGCCGGGCTTTGGCCCGGCTGGTTTCTGAGTTGGGGTCATTGGAGAGGATGCATGCTGAATCCCTGGAAGCAGAATTGCCTGACCGTCGCGGCACTGATGGTGGGACTGGCGGCCGGCGCCGCGCTGACCACGTTGATTGCGCAGAAGGGCCAGGCCGACGCCCAGCCCTCAGCGGCCATCGAGCCCGCCAAGACCTGCTACGTCGATTTCATCAAGCTCTTGAAGGAGGACACCGTGCTGCTGGGCAAGCAGATTGAAATTGCCCAGGGCATTGAGGCCTACCTGCGCCGCGAGGCCGAGAGCTACCAGAAGCGCATTGAAGCCCGCGAAAAGGAGCGCAAGGAGCACAAGCCCAACACGGCCAAGTATCGCCAGGCCACTGAAGATCTCATCGCCCTGCAGGCCGACTTCAACCGCAAGAAAATCAAGGCTGAGGTCACGCTCCAGAGCGACTTTGCGCGTGAGGCCAAGATCCGCTATCAGCAGATTCGCGGTTATGCCATCGAGATTGCGTCCAGGCGCGGCGCCACGGAGGTCATGGTTATCTCCCGTGCCCCCGCCGAAAACCTCGACTTCACCGAGCTGCAGCGCCAGCTCATGGTCAGCCCGGTGCTGCACTGGGACCCGGCCTATGACATCACCGATGAAGTGGAGAAGCGCGCCCGGCTCGACATGTCCAACGAAGAGTGCGACGCCGTCGAGGTCTACAACGACAAGGGTGAGAAGCTGGCGCCCAAGGCCCGTGACGAAGCCACCAACCCTGACTCCATCGATTACGAGATTGCCCTCAAGGGCAAGTTCAAACTCGCCGGCGTGTTCAGCGACCTCGATCGCGCCAGCAGCAAGCGCGTGCCCATGGCCGCCAAGGACGCCAACCCGGTGTGGGACCTCCCCAGCTTTGGCACCGGCACCATCGAGCCCCAGGAAGACGGCACGGCGCTCTATGTCGCGCCGGACAACCTGCCGCCCGGCGCCGACGCGGCCAAAGGCGCCATCATCACCATCGAAGTCGCGCCCCAGAAGGCCCGCGCCAAGGGCAAGACGGTGCGCATCCGCGTGCTGCCTCCGCCCAAGGAGAACAAGTAGGCCGCAGTCATCGGCGCCCCGCGACCTCGCGGGGCGCTTCATGCCCGAGGAGTGCCATGAAGGCTTCCGAACTCGCCCAGGTCTGTCAGTGCAAACTTGAAGGCGACGCCAATCTCGAGATCAAGGACGTGGCCACGCTGGCCAAAGCCGCGCGCGAGCATGTCGTGTTCGTGACCGGGGCCGAGTACGTCGCCCAGCTTGAGAAGTCCCGCGCCGGCGCTGTCATTACCAAGCCCGGCATCGCCGCGCCCCAGGGCATGACGGTGATGCGCCATGACGACCCGGATCTGGCCTTTTCCAGGGCCATTACCGCGCTGCGCGGTCCCGCGCCCAGGCCGCTTCCCGGCATCTCCCAGCATGCCGTTGTAGGCAAGCGCCCGACCATCGGCGAGGGAGCCAGCATCGGCGCCTTTGTGGTCATGGGCGATGGCGTGCGTCTGGGCAAGAACGTCGTGCTGCACCCCCATGTCGTGCTGGGCGATGAAGTGGAAATCGGCGATGACACCGTCGTGTTTCCCCATGTCACCATTCTAGAGCGCTGCAAGGTTGGGCGTCGCTGCGTGATTCACCCCGGCGCCGTCATCGGTGCGGACGGTTTTGGCTTTCATTTCGTGGCGGGCAAATTCGAGAAAGCCCCTCAACGCGGCATCGTCGTGATCGAGGACGATGTTGAAGTCGGGGCCAACACTACAATTGACCGTGCCCGCTTTGACGTCACGCTGGTCAAGCGCGGCGCCAAAATCGACAACCTGGTGCAGATTGCCCATAACTGCGAGATCGGCTCCAACGTGGTCATCGCCGGCCAGTGCGGCCTTTCCGGCAGCGTCACGCTGAAGGATTACGTGATTCTGGCAGGCGGCGTGGGCATCGCTGACCACATCACTATCGGCATGGGCAGCAAGGTAGGGGCGGGTTCCGGCATCATGAAGGATGTGGCACCCGGCAAGACCATGGTCGGCTTCCCTGCTGATGAAGGCCGCGTCTACATGAAGCGCGAGGCTGCGGCGCGCCGCCTGCCCGAGACGCAGGAGCGGGTGCGGGAGCTGGAGAAGCAGGTTCGGGAACTGATGAAGAAGACCGGTCTTGACAGGAAAAACGAAGACGACGAGATCTCTCGTAACGCGGAGTGAGTTTCCATTGTATTAACCCACCTTGGCCCCAAATACAGGCCACGGAGGAGAGAACGTATGCCCAGATTGGCATGGATACTTCTGGTGCTTTGCTCACTCGGCGCGGCGGCGGCCCAAGCGGCCACCAAGACTTTCACCGGAGGCACAGGCGGCTCCAGCGGCGACTTCAGCCTGCCCGCGAACTGGAGCGGCCTAACGCTGCCGACAGCCGGCGACGAATTGCTGTTCGACGGCACGGCCACAGCCACGAACATCACCAACGTGACAGGCACGTTCCAGCGCGTCGTGGTGGCGCGTCCTTCGGGCAGCCAGGCGCTGACCTTCAACCTGATCGGCGCGCTGGCGCTGACTGGCAATGGCGGGACGAGCATTTTTGTCGATGTAGGTGAAAGCGCGATGTTTCAGGGCGTGGGCGGCACGCGCACGATTTCGTGCGCCGATGACGTGCAGCTCGAAGGTGCCCTGACCCAGGTCACCTTCCTTTCTTCGGTAACATTGCTGCTGGCCACGGGCACGCCGGAGATTGTGGTCAAGTCCAATGCGATCCTCACGATCAACGGCCTGCTGGATGTCCGGCTCAACACCAACCTCAGGATGCACAGCGGCGCGGGGGCCAGTCTTTTCAATGTGGATCTGCATGCCGTGCTTCAGCTTGTGACGGTCAGCGGTACGCCCGGCATCGCCTTCAACGGCACGATCCGGGGCATGGCGGCGCTGTCCGGCATCAGCGGCGGCGTGGTGATGAACATCAGTTTCAATAACTGCACCATCGACCGTAACGGCCAGAGCAACTTCCTGGCCGATTTCAGCGCAAGCACCAACACGATCAATGGAACTGCGAACTTCACCAATTCCGTCGCCGGCGGAAGCTGGTTGACCACGCCGGCCTTCGGGGCCACGACCATTGCCGCGACCCGCAGCCTTGTCTTCACCCCGGGCTTGGGCACCATCAGCTTTGTCAGTACGTTGAACATCGCCGGCACATTGAACCTCGGTTCCAACTCTGTGGTATTCTTGTTCAGCATCACGCTGCAGCCCGCCGGAACGTTCAACATGGGTGCTGTGCCCGGGGTCGTGACGCTGAACAACGGCATGGCAGGTTCCCAGTTCATCACTGGCGCATGGTCGTTGGGCGGGCAGTTGCTTGTGCAGGCTGGCGCCTGGCGCATAGCCACGGGCAGCAGCTTGACGGTGGCCGGTTCCTGCTTTGTTGCGGGCGGAAGCATCGGTGCCGATGAAGACGGTGCCACGGCCAGCGGCCGCGCGACGCTCACATTCAACGGCAATGTGCGCATTGACCCTACAGGCGGCTATGTGCTGGGTGAGGGTTCCCACATCTTTGGCATGAACGTGGACTTCGGCTTCACCGCAGTCTCGGACGACATTATCGCCCTGCCTGTATTGGCGAACAATGAAGCCCCGCAGATTCACCTCACGGGCGGCAACGTGACGTTCAATTTCGGTGGCAGTAACACTAAGTTTTTCGTGACCAGCGTGCTGGCTGGTACGCGCGTGACGTCTTCGGGTGATTGGCGGCTGGCGGGAGACTTCAATCTCTCGGCCGCCGCGGGCGGCAGCACCGCCCCCGCCTGGAACGCGCCCGGCAGCCAGATCGTTGTCGGCGGCATCGGCACCAGGACGGTCACGGTGGGAGACCGCGACCTCGTCACTTTCCGCTTCCGTTGCGGAACGTCGGGCGAAGTGACGGCCAGCGACCGCCTTGAACTGGCGTTCGCGCGCCTCGCTGCCGCGACGGGCATTCTCACCACTAGTTTCATGCTCTTTGGTGACGGCACCGACACCGTGGCGGGCCAGGAGAGCAACGGCTGCGTCGTTCGCCTGAACAACATTGTCGGTAACTTGAGCGCGACCACTGTTTACGGCGGCAACGCGACCCTTGGCGGTCAGGGCGCGCAGCTGGAAGTCAGCGGAGGCTCCCTCACACTGACGGACTCGCTGACGACCACGAACATCGCCTCAACCACGGACAGCCACTCCGGCGCGAAGATTACGTTGACTGGTGCCACGCTCACGTTCTCCGGCGGCAGCCGTGCGCTCGGGCTCACGCCCTACGCCACGCTGAACATGAACGGGACGTCGGCCGGCTCGACAGGCGGCGGCTGGTCCATGACCTCGGCGGGAGCCACAGCCCTGGTTTCGTTCAATAACTGCACGTTGTCTGCCACGGGTGGAACCACGACGCTGACTCTCGGCGGCTCCAGCCTGAGTTTCGTGAACACTTCGTTCAGCAATGGCAACGCCAACGGGCTTGAGATTGGCACGGGAGCCACACTGACGGCGCTTTCCGGCTGCACGTTCCAGAACGGAACGTTCAACGGCAATCACATCACGCTCAACGGCCTGTCCAACGCCACGCGGCTAAACTGCCCGGGCAACCAGTTTGACAACAGCGTCAATGTGAGTGTGGCGGGCGGCGGTTACCTGGTCTTTGCTTCGGGCAACAGCCCGTTGACCTTCCAGGCCACGGGCAGTGACGACTTCGGACTGGGAACCTACACCATCAGCGCGTTTACGGCCGAGGCGGACGGCGACAATGACGGCACCGGTGCTACCGAGGTTCAGTGGCAGTTTGTTGCGGGCGGCGGCGGGGGTGGGAGCGGAGGCTCGGGCAGCGACGGAGGCTGCACATCAGGGGAGCAGGCCTCGTGGGCGTGGCTGGCCCTGCTGGCAGCGCTTGTCGTGCTGATGCGTCGCAGATTGCCGGCCTGAAGCAGTCTTGAAGGCAACCATCAGGGGCGGCCCGCGGCCGCCCCTGTCCTTGTCAATGCCGCACATTCGCGCCCGCCCAAAGGGTGTCGCAGGGTCCGCTACACTCACGGCATCTCGGCGGACACTACCATGGACGAAAGCACACTCGCAGGCCGCGTCGAACGCTACCTGGGCTCGGACATCGCCACTTTTGTGCACCTTACCAGCCGCGGCTGGAGCCACGATGCCGAACTGCGCTCGGAGTTGAGGCGCACTTCGCTCAGGCTGGCGGCCGCATTTGCGCGTGCCGACGACGATCTCAATCCCGATCACCAGCTTGACGCGCTGGATGAAACGAGCGGCCTTGCCGACGAGCTGGAGGCCCTGGTCGTCGTGGCCATGCGCGTGGGCGTGGCCGATGCGCCGCAGGTGGAAGAGCTCACGCGGCGCCTGGGGCATCTGCGGCAGTTGGTGCAGCGCCGCCTGAGCCGCAATCTGGCGGAAATGCCGGACCTCGACGACGAGACCTGAAACCGGGCGTGCTCGCCGCCTCAGGACTGTTTGCGGTGCCGGCCGGAATCCTTGGGCAGGGCGAGGATGTGGCCCATCTTCTCGCGCTTGGTGCGCATGTAGAAGTTGTTCTCTTCCGTCGGTGGAACCTCGATGGGCACGCGCTCCACAATCTCCAGCCCGTAGGCCGAAATGGCGTTGCGCTTGGCCGGATTGTTGGTCAGAAGCCTCAGCTTGCGGATGCCCAGGTCGGCCAGAATCTGGCTGCCGGTGCCGTATTCGCGTTTGTCGGGCTTGTGCCCCAGCAGCACGTTGGCTTCCACCGTGTCGTAACCCTGATCCTGCAGGGCGTAGGCCTTGAGTTTCTCCACCAGCCCGATGCCGCGCCCTTCCTGCCGCAGGTAGACGATTGCGCCGCGTTTCTCCTTCTGAATCTGCTGCATGGCGGCATGAAGCTGGCTGCCGCAGTCGCAGCGGGCGCTGCCGAAGACGTCGCCCGTCAGGCACTCGCTGTGCACGCGGACCAGGATGGGATCGGCCGAGTAATCCTCTTCAGGGCGGCGCAGGTCGCTGGGCTGGACGTTGTGGCAAAGGGCGAGGTGTTCGCCGCCGTCGGCCAGGGAGTGGTAAACGTGGACGTCGAAGTAGCCGGCGAATGTCGGCATGCGCGCGCCGGCCACCCGCTTGATGATGCGCTCGTGCAGTAGGCGAAAGCGCGCGATGTCCGCCACGCTGACGATTTTCAGCCCGTGCTTCCTGGCGAATTGCACCAGGTCCGGCAGGCGGGCCATCGTGCCGTCATCCTTCATGACTTCGCAGATGACCGCCGCGGGCTGCATGCCCGCGATCTTGCACAGGTCCACGCTGCCCTCGGTCTGGCCGGTGCGAACCAGGGTGCCGCCGTCGCGCGCACGCAGCGGAAATACGTGGCCCGGCCGCACCAGGTCACGGGGCTTGGCGTCGGGCTTGATGGCCGTGAGGATGGTGTGGGCGCGGTCGGCCGCGCTGATGCCGGTGGTGACGCCGCTGCGGGCCTCGATGCTGACGGTGAAGGCCGTGCCAAAGCCGGACTCGTTGTGGCGCGTCATGAGCGGCAAGTCCAGCGCGTCCGCCTTCTCGTTGGTCAGCGACAGGCAGATCAGGCCCCGCGCTTCGCGGGCCATGAAGTTGATGCCTTCGGGGGTGATCTTCTCGGCCGCGATCACGAGGTCGCCCTCGTTTTCGCGGTCCTCGTCGTCCACCATGATGACGGGCTTGCCCTGGCGGAAGTCTTCCAGAACGTCTGTCACGGCGCTGAGCACGGAGTGTCGGTCGGTCATGACTGCACTATAGCAGGGGCGCGCCCAAGGGGCAGGGCGCGGCCGCGACGCGGTCCCAAAGTCCGCTTTCACGTGCCCTGCGGCGCTGCTATCGTGCCTGCCTGAGCGGACAAGGATTTCCAGCGAGAGACTGAACATGGCCCGGTTCGAAAGCCCCGACTTCTACAACATCGATGCGATGCTCTCTGACGACGAGAAGAACGTGCGCGACACCGTGCGCGGCTTCGTTGATGACCACGTCATGCCCGTGATTACGGAGTGCTACGAAGAGGGCAAGTTCCCCAAGGAGCTGATTCCCAAACTCGCGGAACTGGGTGTGCTGGGTGCCTCACTGCCGGAGGAATACGGCTGCGCCGGCATGAACAACGTGGCCTACGGTTTGATCAACCAGGAACTCGAGCGCGGCGATTCGGGTGTGCGCTCGTTTGTGTCCGTGCAGAGCTCCCTGTGCATGTGGCCGATCTACACCTACGGCTCCGACGAACAGAAGAAGAAGTATCTGCCCGAGATGGCCAAGGCCAACATCATTGCCTGCTTTGGCCTGACCGAGCCTGATTTCGGCTCCAACCCCGGCGGCATGATCACACGCGCTGAGAAGAAGGGCAAAGAGTGGATCATCAACGGCGCCAAGATGTGGATCACCAATGGCAACATGTCGGACATCGCCATTGTGTGGGCCAAGACCAAGGGCGACGACCCCAAGAGCATCCGCGGCTTCATCGTGCCCACCAAGGCGGCCGGCTTTGAAGTGCGCGAGCAGAAGGGCAAGGGCTCACTGCGCGCCAGCAACACCAGCGAGCTCTTTTTCACCGACGTCAAGGTCGGCGACGACGCCATGCTGCCCAAGGCCGAAGGTCTCAAGGGCCCGCTGAGCTGCCTGACCCAGGCCCGCTACGGCATCACCTGGGGTGCGCTGGGCGCGGCGATGGCGTGCTTTGACATGGCCAAGCAGTATTCGAAGTCGCGCATCGTGTTCGGCAAGCCGCTGGCGCAGTTTCAAACGACGCAGCACAAGCTCGCACAGATGGCGCTGGAAATCACCAAGGGCCAGTTGCTCAGCTACCGCCTCGGCCGCCTCAAGGACGAAGGCAAGATGAACCATACGCAGGTCAGCATGGCCAAGCTGAATAACGTGGATATCGCGCTCGACTGCGCGCGCGTGGCCAGGGAAATCCTCGGCGCCAACGGCATCATGTACGAGTACCACGTGATCCGACACATGTGCAACCTCGAGAGCGTGAAGACCTACGAGGGCACCAACGACGTGCACTCGCTGGCCATAGGCGAGGCCATCACCGGCCTTAGCAGCTTCATGTAATCACTTTTGGACCAGAACCTCTGCGAGAGCGCTTTAGATTTCGGGAGATGGCCCGTGGCGCGTAAAAACAAGCTGTACTACGGCGACAATCTGGTGTTTCTACGCCAACATATTGCTGATGAGTCTGTCGACTTAGTTTACTTAGACCCGCCTTTCAACTCGAACGCCGACTACAACATCCTTTTCAAGGAGAAGGATGGATCGGATGCAGCGTCGCAGATTCGGGCGTTTGAGGACACTTGGCATTGGGACGAAGCGTCAGCGGCAGCATTCGAAGATGCCGTACTGAACTGCGACCAAAGAGTTGCCGAGGCCCTGAAAGCGTTGCGTGGGCTCGTCGGCACAAATGACATGCTTGCGTACTTGTCCATGATGGCGCCGAGACTTTTCGAATTGCGAAAAAAGCTCAAGAGTCACGGCTCGATTTACTTGCACTGCGACCCGAAGGCCAGTCATTACCTAAAAGTGCTGATGGACGCCGTATTTGGAAAGGACAAGTTTCGCAGCGAAATCATTTGGCGTCGAACGGGCGCGCACAGCAAGAGCAAACGCTGGGCTCCCGTCCATGATGTAATTCTGTTCTATACGAAGACCGATCAATACACTTGGAATGTTCCAAAAAAGCCCTTCATGAAGGGGCATATTGAGCAGAACTTTGTGCAGGACGAGCGGGGTTGGCGAACCGATTATTACGGGAACGTGCTAACGGGATCGGGGCGTCGTGGAGGAGAGTCCGGGATGCCGTGGCACGGCGTTGACCCGACGGCGAAGGGCCGTCATTGGGCGATTCCCGGCGCCCTGCTATCAGACTTGGGTGAGGACCTTTCAAATCTAACCCAGCATCAAAAGCTTGATCGTTTTCTCGAACTTGGATGGATCAAGTTCAAAGAGGGCGAAGAATGGCCGGTGTACGAACGTTATCTGACCGACCGGGATGGACAAGTCATCCCGGACATTTGGGCTTATCAACCTTACACCGAGGGTACGGTCTTCAAATCGGATGCCGGAATCGACGCGGACGTCAGATGGCTTGGATCAAAAGACCAGGAAAGGCTTCACTACCCAACACAAAAGCCCGAGGGTTTGCTTGAGCGGATTATCAATGCATCGAGCAACAAGGGCGATGTCGTTCTCGACCCGTTTTGCGGTTGTGGTACGACCGTCGTAGCAGCGGAACGTCTTAAACGACAGTGGGTGGGGATTGACATCACTTACATGGCGATCAGCCTTATCAAGGTCCGATTGAAGAAGGCAATACCGAGCAAGGTCAAGTACCAGATTGAGGGTGAGCCGGCGTCGGTAGAAGATGCGCGAGCACTAGCAAATCAGGATCGCTACCAATTCCAGTGGTGGGCGCTCAACCTGGTCAATGCAATGCCGCATGAGAAAAAGAAGGGAGCTGATCAAGGGATCGACGGACGCCTGTACTTCTTTGCACAGGGCAAGAAACGCGACGTCAGTACGATCATTATCTCCGTAAAATCCGGCAACGTTTCGGTACGAGATGTACGCGAGCTTACCTCCGTCGTTAATCGGGAGCACGCTGCTATTGGCGTCCTGATTACGCTGCTCAAGCCTACCAAACCAATGAAAAAAGAAGCGGCGAGCGCAGGGTTCTTTGTGACTCTTTCGTATGTGGAAAAATTTCCAAAGATTCAAATTCTCTCGATAGATCAGCTCCTTCGAGGCAAAAAGATTCGCTATCCCGGACAGAGCGCCAACATTACTTTTGGTGCAGTGGGGCCTATTCGCCGAAAGGGCAAACACCGTCAGCGCAGTCTCCTAGAGGCGAACGGACCCGCCGCCACTGAAGAGGAGTAGGGGTACACTATTTGCCCCGCCCAGAGTTATCGCAACCCATTCTAAGCTGGGAACACCATCCGGAGACCCTACGTCACTCCGTGTGAATCCGTGTTCTCCGTGGCCAAACCATGCCCCAGAAACCGTTCAATCTTGTTTCCGACCAGTCGCCCAAGGGCGATCAGCCTCGCACACGATCTTGGGGGCAGGCCGCGGGGCTCTACCCTGTGAATTCAGGGTGCAGGACGGAGCGCCCCATTGATGGGTTGCCGCCGCTCGGCTGAACTCCAGGCTCCGCCGTGCTAGCATTGGCCCGGGCCATCCAAGGAATGCCATGAAAATCTACGCGCTGCTGGCGCTGTTCTGCCTCGTGCCCCTCCATGCCGCTGATGTCTTCGAACCCGAGAAGACCTGGGTTTTTGCCGCGGGCATCCTCAACTGGGAGGACAAGAAGCTCGGTACCTGGCCCGACGAAGGCCGCGTTGACCAGGTCATGATCGACGCCCTGAAGAAGCGCGGCGTGAAGGAAGACCGGATCGTCTTCATCAAGAATGCCGACGCCACCAAGGAGGCCCTGGTTAAGAAGTTCAATGAACTGCTCGCCAAAACCGCTGAGGGCGACACCCTGCTCTTCTATTACGCCGGGCATGGCGGCCGTGACCAGAACCACGACGAACGCACCGTAACCCTGCTCTGCTACGACAGCCGGCCCAAGAAGCCCGATTCCTACTGGAAGGTCAGCGAGGTCTTTGACTCCCTCGACAAAAACTTCAAGGGCTCGCGCGTGCTGCTGACCGCGGACTGCTGCCACTCCGGCGCCCTGGCCGACGAGGCCCCCAAGCGCAGTGCCCGCGTAAGCTATGGCGTGCTCACCAGCGCCCACGCCACCTCACGCAGCACCGGCAACTGGACCTTCACCCAGTGCCTCGTGGACATGTTCCAGGGCAACCCCCTGCTGGACCTCGACAACGACGGCCAGGTCACCTTTCAGGAAGCCGCGCGCTACTGCGAGGAGGAAATGAGCTTTTGCGAGCAGCAGCTCTCATGCAGCGCAACCAGCGGGAGATGGCGCAGCGACACAGTGATGGCGCAGGCATCGGGCAAAAAGTCCGCCCGCGTCGGCGAACGCTGCGAGGGCGAGGAAGCGGGCACCTGGTACAAAGTCAAGATTCTCGATGCCAAAGACGGCAAGCTCTTCATCACCTGGATCGGGTGGGAGCGCAAGTACGATTGCTGGGTCGAGCCGGCGCGGCTGCGCCCCTTCAAACCCACACTCTATGAGGGCGGGACCGTCGTTGAGGTCGAGTGGGACGGCGTGTGGTACAAGGCCAAGATTCTCTACAACCGCCTCGGCATGCATTTTGTCCATTACGAGGGTTACCCCAGCGCAGACGATGAGTGGGTGCCCGTCAAGCGCATCCGCCTGCCCAAGAAGTAGCGGGGGCCGTTTGCTAGGCGGTCGGTCCCGTCTGAACCGGGGCGCGACGGCGCTTGCGCAGGGCCATGATTTCCTCAGCTTCCGGCGCCTTCAGCAACAGGGCCAGGCCCGAGTAAACCACCACCCCTGCTGCCACGCCCGCCAGCACTGAAAGGGCGCGGCCAAAGCGCCCGCCGAGTCCAAAAGCGCCGAACAGCGCATGCTCGACCATCCATGCTGCCGCACCCATGACTGCCGCGAGCAGCAGCGAGCGCGCCAGGCTGACCGCCACGGCGCGCACGCGCGAAGGTGACATGGGCTGGGCCAGGCGCTCGCTCGTGGGGGGCAGGGCGTTTGCCCGCACGGAATCAAGGATGGACCCCCGTAGAGAGCGGCGCAAGTTGAAGCCCAGCCAGGCCAGGTTGATGAAACCGGAGATGGCAGTGCCAAGCGCCAGGCCGGCCTCCTTGAGGGGCGTCTGGAGGAACAGGAAATTGGCGACCAGATTGATGGCCACGGCGAACATGGCGATGCGCGTCGGCGTCTTGCTGTCGCGCAGGGCATAGAAGGCCTTGGTCAGAAGCCCTATAGCGCTGACGATGGGCAGGCTGACGGCCAGCAGAACAGTCACCAGCCCGGCGCGGCTGAGCATTTCCGGTGTGCTCTGGGATCCGCCGAAAAGCAGGATGCAGATGGGGTAGGCCAGCACGCCAAGCCCCACGGCGGCAGGCAGGGAAATGAAGGCCAGCAGGCGCAGGCTGTTGAGCACGCTCGCCGTGAGTTTCTCGAGTTCACCGCTGACGGCAAAGCGGCTCATGAGGGGAAAGACGGCCGTAGTCAGGGCCACGCTTACGAGCCCCAGGGGAAACTGGAAGAGGCGCGAGGCATACGAGTAGGCCGCCACGGCGCCGTCGCCCTCGACCCAGATTTCGGCCTGCACCTGGTCAATGAAGGTGTTGAGCTGAAAGACGGCGAGCGCAAAGAGCATGGGCCCCATGGCGGCCAGTGTCTGCTTCACGCCCGGCTCCGAGAGGCGCAGTTGCGGCGGCGCCAGCAGCTTGAGCTTGGCCAGCTCCGGCATCTGGATGATCCATTGCACGAGGCCGGAAAACAGCACGGCCGCGCTCATCCACAGCACGGCCTGCCCGGTCCAGTCATCGACGCCCGATTCCGGCCTCTGGAAGTAGAGGGCCGCCAGCGCGCCAATCCAGATCAGGTTGGCGATGGCCGGTGTCAGGGAGGACCACGCGAAGCGTCCGTAGCTGTTAAGCACGCCCGCCTGCAGGGCCGTGAGGCAGATGAACACCACGTAGGGCAGCAGTACCGTCAGGTAGAGGCGGAACAACTCGAACTTTGAGGGGTCCGAAAACCAGCGGGGGTCGGCCAGCCAGGCCCCGCCGATGATCACCACGCACAGGCCCCCGAGCACCAGCCACATCAGGGTGGCCAGGGTGCCCACGAGTCGGCGCGTGGCGGCGTGGTCGCGCGAGATGCGGTACTTGGCCAGCACAGGGATGGTCGCGCTGGAAAGCGCGCCCTCACCGAACAGCTTTCTGAAAAGATTGGGAACCGTGAAGGCCAGAAAGAAGGCGTCAATGGCCGGGCCAAATCCAAATAGATTGGCTGTAAGTACGTCCCGCGCCAGCCCCAGCAGCCGCGACAGAAAGACCGCGGCGCTGATGAGCATGGCCGTGGCGATGACGCTGCGGCCTGCCTTTTCCAGCACGCGGCTGCGGCGCTCTTCCTCAAGTCGCACGGAGTCAGCGGCGATCTGCCCTGCGTCGAGCGGCGCATCCTGGGCTGTGGGGTTTTCGGGCAAGGCTGCCGCCATCTGGGGCGCCGGCGACCCGTGGGAGGCGGCCTGCGCCAAAAAAAACCAACAGGGGCGCACCACGCACCCCTGTTGTTATCGGCTGAAATCACTGCGGACTCAAGCTACTTGCCCTCATCCACGGATTTACCCAGCTTCTTCTCCAGGGCCTCGCGTATGGCCTTCACATAGGCCTTGGCCGTGTCCTGCTGGGGCGCGTCCTCCTTCTTGCTGCGCACGCGCACGCTGACCTTGGAACGCACGTTGTCCTGTTCCGTGCGGTCATAGACCCAGCCCCTGACCTCGTCGCCGACGGGTTCGAGCTTGCTCTTGCGCAGGCCGGTGGCGTAGGCCTTGGCGGTGTCGTTCTCTCGCAGCTCGCCATTCTCGCGAATGACCTGGAGCAGTACCTCGTAAACCTGTTCGCGGCTGGCCTTGAAGTAACCCACCGCTTCGTCCGTCTGAACCGGAGGCTCGCTGCCCACAACGCTGCTCTCATCCTTGGGCTTTTCGCCGCCCTGCTGGGCGATCAGCACACGCTGCACGGCAAAGCAGTAGCTGCGCGCGGTGTCCGGCAGGCCGCCGCCCTCGGCCGCGCCGGGGTAGCGCACGTGAACAATCAGGCGCGCGCGGGTTTCCTTGCCGTCCGACTTGTCATAGACGCGGCCCTTGATCACGTCCCACGTCTGCTCGCCGGCGGCGCGGTTGATGCGCTTGCCGGATAGGGACATCTCGTCGTGGTTCTCCTTCTCGATATCTCCGTTCTCGCGGGCCACCTTGCGGAAAGCTTCCCACACGTCCGCAGGCGGCACGCGGTAGTCCAGCGAGTAGCCGTCGTCGCCTTCGGGCGAGCCAAAGCCGACGGATAGCCCGGGCGAAATCTGGGCCACCTCTACGCAGGCCGTCGCGGAAATGGCCAGCAGGGCCGCCAGCGTCAGACAGAAGAGTCTCGTCATCCAAGTCCTCGTTTCATTGGGGCTTTTGGGGAATCCAGGGTGTCTCGTTCACCTTGGCACGGGCGTTTGCCACGCGCGCGGCGGTAAACAGCCAGTCTGAAAGCCGGTTCAGGTACTTCACGGGTGCGGCAAAACGCGGGGCATCCTTGGGGCGTGAAGCCCGCAGCGCAACCACTTCGCGCTCGGCGCGCCTGCAGACCGTGCGCGCCAGATGCAGCCAGGCCGCCAGTTTGCAGCCGCCGGGCATGATGAAGTGGGCCAGCGGCGCGACCTCGCCTTCCCACTGGTCAATCTGGGCTTCCATGCGCGCGGGCGCGTCGGCGTCCGGCCTGGGCAGTTGCAGCGCGGCGCGCTCGTCCTGGGCCGCCAGGTGCGAACCCAGCACGAAGAGTTCGGGCTGCATGGCGGCCAGCAGCGCCTTGAGCTGGGTGTCGGCGCACTCCGTGAGGCAGAGGCCCAGGATGGAGTTGAGTTCATCCACCGCGCCGTAGGCGCTGACGCGGTCATCACTTTTGGGAACGCGCGTGCCGCCGATGAGGCCTGTGGTGCCGTCGTCGCCCGTGCGCGTGTAAATCTTCATGGCGCGCAATCATAACAGCGGGCTGCGGCCAAGCGAGAGCCGGAACCCCGGCCTAGGCGTTGCGGCCCCTGGAGGGGGTGAGCGTCACATTGTCAATGAGTCGCGTCGTGCCCACATAGCCGGCAATGGCCGCCAGCGCCGGAGCGTCAATGGCGCCCGCGAATTCCGTCAGGTCCGCCTGGCGCAGGATCTCGGCGTACTGGACTTCGTCCATCTCCGCCCCCAGCGCCGACTCCATGATTGATACCAGGTGCCCCACGTCGCGCTCGCCCTTCTCGAACTGGCGCTTGACCTCGGCCAGGGTGCGGCTGAGGACCAGCGCCCGCTCGCGCTCCGAGGGCGAGAGGTAGCGGTTGCGCGAGGACATGGCCAGACCGTCCTTTTCGCGCACGGTGGGGCAGGTGATGACCTTCAGCGGCATGTTCAGGTCTTCTACCATGCGGGTGAGGATCAGGGCCTGCTGGGCATCCTTCTGTCCGAAGTAGGCGCGGCTGGGCTGCACGATGTTGAAGAGTTTGCAGACGACGGTGGCCACGCCGCGGAAGTGGCCGGGCCTGAATTCCCCGCACAGCGGCTTGGAAAGGCGCTCAACCTCGACGAAGGTGTCAAAACTGTCGGGATACATGATTTCGGCGTTGGGCGTGAACACCAGGTCCACGCCGGCCTCTCGGCAGAGCTTCAGGTCTTGCTTGAGGGTGCGGGGATACTTTGCCAGATCTTCCTTGGGACCGAATTGCCTGGGATTGACGAAGATGCTGGCAACGGTGTGGTCGTTTTCCTTCACACTGCGGCGCATCAACGTCAGGTGGCCCTGGTGCAGGGCGCCCATGGTGGGTACGAAGCCGAGGCTGCCCTTGAGGCGCGCACGCGCCTTGCGAAGCGCCGCGACGGTAGAGGCTGTTTTCATGGCAGAGTTCCAGTGCAGGCCGGCGATGTTAGGGCCGCCTTTCCCCGGGGGCAAGCTCAGCAGGCAGGGGAAGGAGTTCAAGGCCCGCTTCGCGGCACAGGGATTCCAGGTCAGACACGTGCCTTGCGACTTCGGCCGGCCCCCCGTGCGAGCGCACCAAAAGGATGCCCCGGCGCCACGTTTCGGCGGCGGGCTCGCGCTGCCCCTGCCGCAGGTGCATCAGCCCCATGCGGCAAAGGTGCCGACCCTCGTGACGGCGGTTCTGGACCTCGCGGTCGGCCGCCAGCGCCTGTTCCAGCAGGCTGGCACCCTCGGAATACCTGTGCGTTGTCAGATAGACCTCCGCCAGATCTCCCAGCGTGATGCCTTCAGAGCGCCGGTTGCGCAAGTCGCGATGGATGGTGAGGGCCTCCATAAGACAGCGCTCTGCCTCTTCCGGTTTGCCCAGCTGCAGCCAGGAGTTACCGAGGGACCCGAGCACCAGGCCTTCGGAGCGACGGTTGCCCACTTCCCGGTGAATGCTCAGTGACAGGGAGTAGGTCTCCAGCGCTTTGTCGTATAGGCGTTGGTCGAAGAGAACATTCCCATAGTTGCCCAGGCAGATGCCCTCGGAGCGTCGGTTGCCGACCTGCCGGTGGAGGCTGAGGGCCGCAGCGAGAACTCCCGTCGCTTCGGCCAAGCAGTCCATGGCAAACAGAAGCGCTCCCATGTTCGTGAGGGTCACGCCTTCGGACCTCTTGTTGCCTGCTTTCCGCAAAGCGGCCACCGCCTCCCGGTATGTCGCCAGGGAGTCGTCGTAGCGGCCGGACATCTGATAGCAGTTGGCCAATGCGCCGAGAGCTACTCCCAGTTCCTGCGACATGCCAAGCGTCTTCATCATCTTGATGCAGCGCATTGTCACAGCTTCCGCGCGATCCAGCATCCGGGAATACAGCAGCGTGCCTGAAAGGTTGCTCAATTCGCGTACGATTCTCTGGGGATCCCCCGCAGATTCACTGATGCGCAACGCCTCTTCGGCCAGGGGCAGCGCGGAATGGTGTTGGCCCATGGCGTCCAGTACTTTGGCCATGAGATTCAGGGCGCCGGCATGCAGCGCGGCATCCTGTCGCGTGAACTCCAGCTCCAATAGCCGCCTCGATACGCCTTCGGCCTCGCTCAGCAGACCGGCATCCAGCAGGCATCCGACAGCCTCCGTCAGCATTTCTGACTGCCTCCTGCCCTCGCACAGTGCGGAAGCCTTCTGGGCCAGGCGTCCCGCTTCAGCGGGCCTCCAGCGGGCGGACTCGAACAGGGAAGCTCTGGCCAGGTAGAGAGAGCGAGCCTCATGCAGTCGGGCGGAGTCCTCGACCTGAGCTGCCTGCTCCGCGTGGTCGGCCAGTTCCGCCGCAAACGCGTCGGCGGGCAACAAACGCCGCTCGCCGGGCGCCGCGATCTTGAAGTTCGGCCAAGGGGGCCGGCCACCCAGCAGCCCTTCAAAGATCTCGAACGCGAGGGCGTGCAGCCGCGCCCGGTCCGCGGGCAATTGAAGCTGGTAGGCCGCATCGCGCAGCAGCGCGTGCCTGAACAGGTAGGCGGTTTCGGCGTTCACCCTGACATTGTGCAAGGGGCGCTGCCCATTGTCGAACCGGCGACCGGCGTCAAGGCAAGGCCATGCCGCGCCTGTCCGGCAGGCGGTCGTAGGCGTCGGCAAAGGGTTCGCCGCTGCGGGGGTCCTTCACGCGGGAGTCAATCTGGAGCAGGGGCCAGAGCACAAAGAAGCGTTCGTGCATGCGGGGATGGGGCACCTGTAGTCCGGGCTCGTCGAGGATTTCCTGGCCAAATAGAAGCAGATCGAGGTCGATGGTGCGGGGCGCGTTGGGCTGGCTGCGCTCGCGGCCCAGTTTGAGTTCGACGGCCAGCAGGGCATCAAGGAGAGCGCGGGCGCTTAGAGTGGTTTCAAGTTTGGCCACGGCATTGAGGAAGGGCCCGCTGCCGGGGGGGCAGTCCACGGGTGCGGTCTCAACCATGGAGGAAACCTTGATTACCTGAACGCCCTCGACGCGCCGCAGGTAGTCCAGGGCCCGCGTCAGGTTCTGCTCGCGTTGGCCCATGTTGGAACCGAGGGCGATGAAGGCGGTCACAGTGGGCATAGAGGCAATCTAGCAAGGGCAGGCCATTGCGGCCCGGACTGCCCGTTCTCTGGCAGGGTAAGGCCGCTGAAAGCTTGCCAGAACTTTGGTTCGCATCTTGCCCGCAAATCACGTTTAATGGATGGGCCAAGGCGTTGGACGAGGCGAAACAAGATAACCTGAACATGAACTGGACCCTCAAAACCTGGGTTTGCGGGGCGTTTTGCGCGCTCGTTCTTTCCGCTTGCGTCAGTGACGCTCAAGCGCAAGTCACCCTCGGCGCCGACGCCCCACCCGCGCAGGAGAGGCCGCCCAGCGTGGAACTCCAGGCCGAGGGCGACCCCTTTGTTGAGCAGGTCAAGGCACTCAACGCCGCCTCAGACAAAGACGCGCGTCGCAAAGCCATTGATGCCGTGCTGGTCCGCGCTGCCGAACTTAAGGTCGACCCGCTGCCGCTCGTGGAGGTCCTGAAGAACCGCAAGCCCGAAGCGGTACACACTGAACTGGTGGCCTACCTGCGCGAGAGTGCGCCCGTGCGTCATGTGGCGTTCTTGCCGCTGCTGGTGGTGGCCGCCAATGACCCGGTGGATGCCGTGTCCAAACCGGCGCGGGAAGTGCTGGGCGCCTACGACGCCGAGGGCGTGATCGCGGCGATGCAGGCCATGCTCAAGGGCGACGATGCTCTGCTGGCGCTGGCGGCAGCGGGATTTGCGCGCCAGGGCATCGGGGGAGTGGCCGGCCGCGCGAAACTCGTGGCGCCGCTGGTGGCGGCGCTGGAATCCAAGAGCAGCGACCTGAGGGCCACGGCGGCGCGGGCCCTGCGCGACATCACGCTGCTGGACCTGGGCGATGACGCGGCCCTGTGGCGGGAGTATCTGGGCCAGAAGAGCGAAGAAACTCTGGTCGAAGAGATCGCCAATCGTCTCGACGCTGCCTTGCGCAAGAGTGAAGCCGAGCGCAAGGAACTCGAAGAGAAGCTCGTCGCGGTCACCCTTGAGCAGATGAATGCGCAGAAGGGCAGCGTGTCAGCACTGCTCAAGCACCTGAAAACGTCCGAGTTCCAGCGCGTCAGGCTGCGCGCCGCGGAGCTGCTGGGAGAACTGCTGGCCAAGCTCGCCACCGACGAAGAAGCCCGGCCGGCTGTTGAAGAACTGGGAGCCCTTCTGCTGGATTCCGCACGCAGCGAAGCCTTGCGCGTGGCTTGCGCCAAGGCGCTCTCGGCCCGCCCTGCCATGGGCTTTGAGTACGTGGACAAGGCCCTGGAGGCCAACGGGCTGACTCCTGCCTTGAGACTTGAACTCGTGCGCGCGCTCAAGGGTTCGCGCGCTGCTCTGCGCCTGGCCGCGCTGTTCCAGGCTGAAATCCTTCTGCTGGATTCCGCGGGCAACACCCTGCTGCATGAACTGATCCAGCAGGCCCAGAATGTGTTTGAACCCCAGACTTCTCCCGAGGCTCGCACCGCGGTGCTGGCCGCGTTCACCAATCTGCTGCGTGCGGTCGAGGCCAAGTTCAGGCAGGAGCTTTCAGTCAGCGAGCGGGACCGCTTCGCGAGTCTCGCGCAGCAGGCGTCCGTTTCACTCACGGCCGTGGCTCGCGTGCGCGCCGCCGACACTTCGGATTGCGTGGAGGCCTTGCTTGACGTTGCCCAGGCGATCTCCCTTCGGGCCCCGGCTGCCTCTTCCAGTGCACTGACGGCAGTACGCGAGTCTCTGGGGGTCCTGGCCGCGCGTGAGCAGCTCATCAAGCGTCTCAGCGCCGACCCCCTGGTGGGCAAGTTACGTGCTCTGTACGACCAGCTCTCCCAGGATTCCAACGGGCAGGGCCTTCTGATCACCCTGCTCAGTGTTTACACCGAACTGGGCAGCGCGCCGGAAGAAGTGCTGGCCGCCCTGCGCAAGGACCTTCTCGAGCGCGCCGGCGCGTCGGCTGACACCACGACCACGCCCCCTGACGCTCCCGCCACCACCCAGCGGGCTGCCGCCCGCCGGCTCCTGGCGCGCGCCGCGCGCAGCCTCGACGAGCAGGTGGCCCTGATTCAGGAGCTGCTGGCCCAGCCGTACAGTGACAACGATGTGCTCGATGTTCTGCGCTTTTTGCCCGCGCCGCGGGGAACCCTGCTGGTCAAGTCGCTGCAGCCGCGCATTGAGCTGGAACCCGAGCGCGTCGGCCGCCTGACGCGCGCCATAGAGCCCCTGCTTTCTTCAGCCACGCGCGAAAGCGCCGAGTACAAGACTTATTTCCAATCCATGCGAGCGGCTGTGACAGCCCTCTATGCGCGGCGCATCGACGCGGCCCTGGGCGCTGCTCCCAGCGACAAGCAACGGGAAGATCTGCGGGGCTGCGCCCAGGGGGTGCTGTCGGACATGTTCGTCTGCGCGGCTGTCGAGCAGTTGCTGGCCACGCCCGCAACCAGCGAAGGGCGCGATTTTGTGGCCCTGATTCTTGTCGAGAAGCTCAAGGCCAGCCATCCCGGCCGCTATGACAACGTTACCCTCGCGGGCGCGGCTGACGTGTTCAAGAAGACCCTGGAAGACCTGAAGCCCCGCCTCAAGGAAGACGGTTACCCCATCAGCTAGGCCGGCTTTTGGCCCAGCCCGCTTTCGCCCGGGCCAATTGGCGCTATCATCCGCGCGTGTTTGAGCGCCAGTGGCGCAGCCTTTGACGAGTTCAGAAAGCCCGCAGCGTGCCCGAGTACGACCAGTCCCGCATCCGAAACTTCAGCATTATCGCCCACATCGACCACGGCAAGTCGACCTTGGCCGACCGTCTGCTTCAGGCAAGCACCGCCGTCGATCAGCGCAAAATCCGCGAGCAGACCATGGATTCCATGGATCTCGAGCGCGAGCGCGGCATCACCATCAAGGCCAAGGCCGTAGCGCTTCCCATGGTCGTGCGCGGCGAGAAGTACCTGTTCAACTTGATTGATACGCCCGGCCACGTTGATTTCGGCTATGAGGTCAGCCGCGCGCTGGCCGCTTGCGAGGGAGCGCTCTTGCTCGTGGACACGACGCAGGGCATCCAGGCGCAGACCGTGGCCAACATGTACCTGGCCATGGGTGCCGACCTGCACGTGATTCCCTGCGCGAACAAGGTGGACATGCAGGCTTCGCGCTTTGAGGAAACAGTCAAGGAACTTGAGCAGGTCTTCGGGCTCAAGGCCGAGGAAGTCATCAAGTGCTCGGGCAAGACGGGCTTCGGCGTCGAGGACATCATTCAGGCCGCCGTGGACCGCATTCCACAGCCCACCGGCAACCCGGATGCGCCGCTCAAGGCTCTGATTTTTGACGCGGTATACGACGATTACCGCGGGGTCGTAATGTACGTGCGGGTGCGCGACGGATTCATTGAGTCGCGCCAGAAGATCGCGCTGAAGGCCACGAAGTCGCAGTTTGAAGTGCTCGAGGTCGGCGTTGTGCGCCTGGGCCAATTCATCAAGCAGGACCGCCTCGACACCGGCTGCGTCGGCTATGTCATGTGCGGCATCAAAACGATTCAGGATGTCGGCATTGGCGATACCATCACCCTGTCCTCCAATCTGGAGCAGGTGGAGGCGTTGCCCGGCTACAAGAAGCCCCAGCCCATGGTGTATGCGGGTATTTACCCCGTGAACGCGGCGGACTTTGACGCCCTGCGCAAGGGCCTGGCCAGACTCTCGCTCAGCGACAGCGCGTTCACCTACGCGCCCGAGAACAGCGGTGCGCTCGGCACGGGCTTCCGCTGCGGCTATCTGGGCCTGTTGCACATGGACATCGTGCAGGAACGCCTGGAGCGCGAATCAGGCCTTGACCTCGTGCAGACCGCGCCCAACGTAAGCTACGAAGTGCTGCAAACCGACGGCAGCGTCATTCGCGTGGACAGCGCGGCCGACATGCCCGAGATCACCAAGATTCAGGAAATCCGCGAACCTGTTGCGCGCCTCAACGTGATCGCTCCGACGGACTGCATCGGCGACATCATGAAGCTGACGATCGAGCGCCGCGGCATCTACGAGAACCAGGAGCATCTCGGCGCCGACCGCGTCATGCTCACTTACCGCGTTCCGCTGGCCGAGATCATCTTCGATTACTTCGACCGCCTGAAGTCCATCACGCGCGGCTACGGCACAATGGACTACGAAATCATCGGCTTTGAGCCGGGCGACCTCGTGAAGCTGCGCATTCTGGTGGCTGGCGAAGACGTGGACGCCCTGAGCATGATAGTTCATCGCCAGTTCGCCGAGACCCGCGGGCGCAAGGTGCTGGTGAAGCTGCGTGAAGAAATCCCCCGCCAGTTGTTCGTGATTTCGCTACAGGCGGCCATCGGCGGCAAGATCATCGCCGGCGAAAAAATCAGCGCGCTGAGAAAAGACGTGCTGGCCAAGTGCTACGGCGGCGACGTCAGCCGCAAACGCAAACTTCTGGAAAAGCAGAAGCGCGGCAAGGCCCGCATGAAGATGATCGGCGGCGTTGAGGTGCCCCAGAGCGCCTTCTTGAGCATCCTACAGGTCAGCAACGAAGAATAGGCGACGCCAGGCCTGACGAGATCGGCTCCTCAGGCGTTGTTGTCACGCTCGCGCTTGATGATGCGCGCCAACACGTCGTTCTCTTCCTGGTAATTGAAGCGCGCGGCGTCAAAAGCCACGGGGTAGTTGTCGCGCTCCCAGGCCGCCGTGCGACGCACAGCCTCTTCGAAGGGCACGCTTTCACTGTAGCCCAGCTCCTTGCGGATGCGGCTGGAGTCAAGCACCAGTTC
>JAANMT010000152.1_pt1 | contig 70351 bp, 54 predicted proteins | sample 7279711 | NCBI WGS metagenome assembly JAANMT01 (sample SAMN14094538, study PRJNA606508) | bioreactor metagenome | isolation source: A lab-scale SPAN reactor treating ammonium-rich wastewater day 1 | place: Ireland: Galway | collected 2017-01-16
CCAGATAAGCGACCATGAAGAGCTTGAAGCGCATCCCGTCCGCCAGGGCGCGCCGGCCCTCGAGGCCCCGCAGGCCCAGCCACAAGGCGGCCAGGAAGAGGATCTCGTAGAGGTTGGAGGGGTGGCGATGAATCCCGTCTCCCCAATCGACGCCCCAGGGCAAATCGGTGGGCGCCCCGTAAGTGGCGTCGTGCAGGCCCGCAAAAAAACAACCGATGCGGCCTAAGATCATCCCCAACAGCAGCGGATAGGCCATCAGGTCCCCCGAAGAGGCCTTGAGTCCCAAAATTTTTTTCACCAACTCGACGCCGAGGAGGCCGCCCAGCAGCCCACCGACGATGGTCTTGTTCGACAGCAGGGCCCAGGCCCGCCATCCGGGGTCGGAAAAGAAGCCCGGGTTTTCCAAGACGGCCAAGAACCTGGAGAAGATCAAGGCCCCGCCCGCCGCGCCGACCAGGATCCAAAGCCTTTGTTCCGAGGAAAAGGGGTCGCGGCTTCGTCCCCGCAGGCGCAGGTAATAGCGGTAGGCGAGCACGTAGGCGGCGATCTCGAAGAGCGGATGGAGGGGCCAATCCTGCGCGGCCTTCAGGAAGCCGGTGAGGCTCATCGCGCCATCCCCGCCTCCTTGAGGCTCGCCGCGTAAGGCTGCGGCACCACCTTCCACAGGCCGTCGATGTTCTTCACCCGGAAGGGCAGCTCGCAGAAGCCGATCAGCGCCAGGAAGGTCCGCTCGCTCTCGTCGTTCAAGACCGTCCGCGCCTCGCCGTTGGGGAAGAGCACCTCCTCGCCGGTCTCCGTCGGCGCCATCGGCATCAAGTCGGCCAATTCCCGGAGCCGTTGGCGGTCGTCGTAGCCCAGCTTGTTCTCCTTGAGCATGGCGTCGAGTTCTTTCTCGGTGCGCAGCAGGACGACCGAAGCCAGGGCCTTCTTGTCGCGGGCGAAGAGACCGGCCGCGAAGCGCCGAATGACGCCGCGCGGGTCCTGATCCGTGAAGCCCGAGCGGGCCGCGAGGGCGTAGCGCGGATCGACCTTCCAGGCCTCCGCCTGCCGCACCATCGGGAGCAGCCAGGGCGTCTCGCCCAACTTGAAGGTGACGATGGCCCGCTTCGGGTCGGCGAGGGCGGAGGGATAGGTCTTGCCCAGCTTGAGCTCTTCGATCTCGACGCGAAAGGCGGTTCGACGCTCGGCCGGCAGATCCGGATGCTCGAGCAAGGCCCGGACATCGGCGCCTTCGGGAAGCGCCCGCCGCAGGGCCGCCTCGTCCTTCAGGTAATAGCCGGTCATGAAATCCCTCGCGGCGTCGGCGGCGAATCGCGCGTCCGCCCCCTGGGCGGCCAGGCGCGGGGGCCACAGGACAAGACCGAGGAGGAGTATTTTGAAGAGTACTTTATGGAGGGCCATACGTCTCCAGGATAACCCGGGCGGCCGCGCGGATAAACGCCCCGCGCTCAACTCGGCAGGGCGGCGGCGTGGAAGCCCAGGTGCTCGTCGATGAAAGTGGCGATGAAATAATAGCTGTGATCGTAACCCTCCCGGTAGCGCAAGTCCAGGGCCTGTCCCGCCGCCGCACAGGCCGCGCGCAGCGCCTCGGGCTGCAGCTGCGTCTCGAGATATTCGTCGGCGGCGCCTTGGTCCACCCGGATCGGGCGGGGATGCCGCGCGCCGGCGCGCAGCAACTCGCAGGCGTCGTAAGCCCGCCAGGCGGCCGGATCCGCGCCCAAATAGCCCGAGAGGGCCTTGCGTCCCCAAGGACCGGCCGAAGGATGTGCGATCGGCGCGAAGGCCGAGATCGCGCGAAATTTCTCCGGTTGGCGGAGGCCCAAGGTCAAGGCGCCGTGGCCGCCCATCGAATGGCCGAAAATCCCGACCCGTCCCTCCAGGGAATATTCCCTCGTCACCCAATCGTAGAGCTCGTCCGCCACGTAGGTGCGCATGCGGTAATGCTCGCGATAGCCCGGCTCCGTCGCGTCGACGTAAAAGCCCGCGCCGACCCCGAAATCGAAGGAGTCGCGCTCTCCCGGCAAGTCGAGTCCCCGCGGCGAGGTGTCGGGGCAGACCAGCAACAGCCGTTCGGCGGCGGCGCCGCGCTGCGCGCCGGCCTTGGTCAAAAAATTCTCCTCGGTGCAAGTGAGTCCGGAGAGCCACAGCAAGGCGCCGCGCGGCTCGCCCTTGGGCTCGAAGACGCCGAATCGCATCTTCGTCCCGGTCGCCGCGGAGTCGTGCTCGAGAAATTTCGTCCGGCCCTCGAAGGTCCGGTGGGATTTGAGCGTCTTCATCGTCGGCCCGTCAGTACCGGATCACCGTCCGGATGCTCTTGCCTTCGCGCATCAGGTCGAAGGCGCGATTGATCTCCTCGAGCGGCAGCTCGTGGGTGACGAAGTCGTCCAGCGGGATCTCGCCGCGAAGGTATTTTTCGACGAAGCCCGGCAACTCGCTGCGCCCCCGGACGCCGCCGAAGGCGCTGCCTTTCCATACCCTTCCGGTCACGAGCATGAAGGGACGGGTGCGGATCTCCTCGCCGGCCCCGGCGACGCCGATGATGATCGACTGGCCCCAACCCTTGTGGCAGCACTCCAAGGCCGCGCGCATCAACTGGACGTTGCCGACGCATTCGAAAGAATAGTCCACGCCCCCGTCCGTCAACTCGACGACCGCCTGCTCGATCGGCCGGTCGAGGGACTTGGGGTTCAGGAAATCGGTGGCGCCGAACTTGGCCGCGAGCCGGAATTTTTCGTCGTTGATATCGACGGCGATCACCCGGCCCGCCCTCGCCATGCGCGCCCCCTGGATGACGGCCAGGCCGATGGCCCCGACGCCGAAGACGGCGACCGACGCGCCCGCCTCGACCTTGGCGGTGTTCAGCACCGCCCCGATGCCGGTGGTGACCCCGCAGCCGAGCAGGCAGGCTTTTTCGAGCGGCGCGGCGGGATCGATTTTGGCCAGGGCGATCTCGGGCACGACGGTGTATTCGGCGAAGGTGGAGGTGCCCATGTAATGATGGATGGGCTTGCCGCCCTTGGAAAAGCGCGTCGTGCCGTCGGGCATCAGGCCCTTGCCCTGCGTGGCGCGGATCTTCTGGCAAAGATTGGTCTTGCCCGAGAGGCAAAATTTGCATTGCCGGCATTCGGGCGTATAAAGCGGGATGACGTGGTCCCCCGCGCGCAGTGAGCTCACTCCCTCCCCCACCTCCGCGACGACGCCCCCTCCCTCGTGTCCCAAAATCGCCGGAAAGACGCCTTCGGGGTCCGCTCCCGAAAGCGTATAGGCGTCGGTATGGCAAACGCCGGTGGCGGCCAGCTTCACCAAGACCTCGCCGGGCCGGGGATCGGCCAGCTCGACTTCCTCGAGGGAGAGAGGCGCCTTCGGCTGCCAAGCGACCGCAGCTTTGACTTTCATGGGGACTCCCTATCTCTTTCGATTTCAGAGACTTAGAAACGCGTTTGGAACGAAGCTTTGGGGCCGATCCGTCCCTGTCGGGAATTATTCTTTAACTCCAAGCCGGGCCCAAAGTCTATTTTCACGAAGGAGACGGCGCCGAATTTCTCCCTCCTCGCAACGACCTGAAATAAGGAGACGATCATGCTGAAAAAATCGAAATGGCTCTTCGCCCTCGCCTTGGCCGTGGGCGGCGTCGCCCTCTTCACAGCGGCCGAATCCCAGGCCTGCTCCCGGTTCCACCACAAACACAAACACTCCTACCATCGTTATCACGACAAGCGCGTCAACACGCCGATCGAGGCCAAGTATGACCTCAACCGCAACGGCTATATCGGCTGGCGCGAGCGCTACGCGATGAACCACCGCTACGTGAACACCTGGAAGGAACGGCGCTGCGATTACAACCGCAACCGCATCGTGGACGCCTCCGAAATCGCCTGCGTCTACTGACGGATTTCTCCTCCCTCCTGGCAAAAGACAGGGCCGGTCCGGAAACGGGCCGGCCTTTTCTTTAGGCGGAGTCGCCGACGCCGAAATAGACCGCCTGCGGATGATGGAAGACCAGCGCGGACACCGAGGCCTCGGGCTCCATCATGAAGCCCTCGGTCAGCTGGACGCCGATCTCCTCGGGCTTGAGCAGCTCGAACAAGGTCTTTTGATCCTCGAGGTTGGGGCAGGCCGGATAGCCGAAAGAATAGCGCTTGCCGCGGTATTTGGCCTGAAAACGCTGCATCATGGTCATATCGAGGGGATCGGAAAAACCCCACATCGCGCGCAGCCGCGCGTGGAGAAACTCGGCGAAGCCCTCCGCCGTCTCGAGGGCCAGGGCCTGGAAGGCGTGGCTCTTCAGGTATTTCCCCTCGGCCTTCCACCGCTCGCCGAGCTCGCGCACCCCCTCGCCCACGCCCACGACGAACATCGCAAGATGGTCCAAGGCGGCTTGTCCCGCGGCGCGCGGGGCCACGTAGTCGGCCAGACAAAGGCCCTCGGGCTTGGCCTGGCGCGGAAAGTCGATCGAGGCCAGCTCTTGTCCGGCGGCGTCGTAGAGAAAAACCCGATTTCCCTCGCTTGCCGCGCGGAAAAACTGGAAGACCGCCCTCGGCTTCAGCAGGGCCCGGCACTCCGCCTTCAAGGCCTCGACCGTCTCGTGTACCTCCAGCGCCTTCTCCCCGCCCTCGGCCGCGCGCAGGGCCTTCAGCTCCCCCGCCTCGAGCATCTTGACCAGTCCGCCCTTCAGCCCGAGGTGCCGGCCGTAGAGCATCAGGGGATTGACGTAATCCCAAAGCTGGTCGACCGGCGTGTTCTTCAGGACGTGCCGCTCGAGGTCGGGCGGCCGGGGGAAATCTTGCAACACCTGGACCGCCGCGGATCGCGTCTCGCCCGCCGGGGCGACGCTCACCTTGACATAGGTCTCCTGCTTGGCGGAATGCCGCCGCTCCTCGAGCTGCCGCTTGAGCTCGCTGAAGGCGTGCGGATCGCGGATGCGCTTGGCGAGTTCCAGGCCGTTCATCGCGTCGTTGGCGTAGGCGACGAAGCCCTCGTAGGCGCGGGCGATCTTGTTGTCGGTGAATTTTTCGGAAAGCGCGGCGCCCCCGACCAGGACGGGCGTCTGGATCCCGGCCTTGCTCAAGTCCTCGGCGGTGATCACCATCTGCTCGGCGGACTTCACCAGCAGGCCCGAGAGCCCGACGATGTCGGGCTTGTGCTCGTGGATCGCCGCGATCAGCTGCTCGGGCGGGATCTTGATGCCCAGGTTGACGACATGGAAGCCGTTGTTGCTGAGGATGATGTCGACCAGGTTCTTCCCGATGTCGTGGACGTCGCCCTTCACCGTCGCCAGGATGACCTTGCCGCGACCGCCGCTGTCGGCCTTTTCCATGAAAGGCTCGAGGTGGCCGACCGCCGCTTTCATCGCCTCGGCGCTTTGCAGGACCTCGGCCACGATCAGCTCGTTGTTGTTGAAGAGGCGTCCGACCTCGTCCATCCCGCGCATCAGCGGGCCGTTGATGATCTCGAGCGGCTTGTACTTTTTCAGGGCCTCGTCCAAGTCCTCGCGCAGGCCTTCCTTGCTGCCCTCGAGGATGTAGCGCGGCAGCCGCTCTTCCAGCGGCAGCTCCTCCTTCGGCTTCACCAGGCGGGAAGAGGCCTCGCGGAAGTGCGCGGCGAAGGCGGCGATGGGATCGGCTCCGCGGTTCCACAACAGGTCTTCGGCCAGCTTCTTTTCTTCCTCGGGGATCGAGGCGTAACGCTCCAGCTTCTCGGAGTTGACGATGGCCAAGTCGAGGCCCGACTTGACGCAGTGGTAGAGGTACACCGAGTTCAAGACCTCGCGGCCCGCGGGCGGAAGGCCGAAGGAGACGTTGCTGACGCCCAGGACGGTCTTGACCCGCGGAAAGGCCTCCTTCACCAGGCGAATGCCCTCGATGGTCTCGACCGCCGAGCCCTTGTACTGCGCGTCGCCGGTGCCGACCGGGAAGACCAGCAGGTCGAAATAGATATCCTCGGGCTTCACGCCGTACTTGCCCACCAGCAGGTCGTAGGAGCGGCGCGCGATCTCGAGCTTGCGCGCGCGGCTCACCCCCATGCCCTGCACCTTGTCTTCGTCGATGGTGCCCACGACCAGGGCGGCGCCGAATTTCTTGGCGAGCGGAACCACCGACTCGAAGCGCTCCTCGCCGTCCTCGAGGTTGATCGAATTGATGATCGCCTTGCCCTGGCTGTAGGTCAGCGCCATCTCGAGGACGCGCGCGTCGGTCGAATCGATCATCAGGGGCACGCGGACCTTCTTGATCAGCTCCTCCAAAAAGCGCCGCATGTCCTCGAATTCGTCGCGATCGGGGTTGGCCAAGCAGACGTCGACGATCTGCGCCAGCTGCTTGACCTGGGCCCGGCCGATCTCGGCGGCCTCCTCGAATTTCTCCTCGATGATGAGGTTCTTGAACTTGCGCGAGCCGATGACGTTGGTCCGCTCGCCGACGAGGAGGGGCCGCTTGTCGTCGGTGATTTCGAGGTAGTCGATGCCGCTTAAGGTCGAGACATGGCGCTCGGGAACGGCGCGCGGCTTGAGTTCGCGGGCCAATCGGCTCAAGGCCTCGATGTGCCCCGCGTGGGTCCCGCAGCAGCCGCCCAAAAGGTTCACCCAACCCGCCTCGCCGAAGCGCCTTAAAACCGCGGCGATCATCTCGGGGGTCTCGAGGTAGCGCCCCTCCTCGTCGGGCAGGCCCGCGTTGGGCACGCAGGCGACGCGGGTCCCGGCCATGCCGGCGAGGGTGCGGACGTGGTCGGTCATGAACTCCGGTCCGGTGGCGCAGTTGAGGCCGACGTAGAGGAGATCGACGTGCTCGAGCGAGGCGGCCAGGGCCTCGACGCCTTGCCCCGCCAGCATCGTGCCCATCGGTTCGATGGTGATCGAGACGGCGATGGGGATCTGCTCCTTTTCCTGCTCCAGCACGCGCTGGATCCCCAAAATGCCCGCCTTGATGTTGCGCGTGTCCTGGCAGGTCTCGAGGAGAAAGTAATCCACGCCGCCGTCGTAAAGGGCCTTCGCCTGAGCGGCGAAGTGCTCGATGAGCTCCTCGAAGCTGACGCCGCCGGTGACGCTGATCGCCTTGGTGGTGGGTCCCATCGAGCCGGCGACGAAGCGCGGCTTATCGGGCGTGGAAAATTTGTCCGCGGCCTCGCGGGCGAGTCGGGCGGCCTTGAGGTTGATCTCGTAGGCGCGGTCCTGCAGCCCGTATTCGGCCAGCACCAGCGGGGTGCCGCCGAAGGTGTCGGTCTCGACGATGTCGGCGCCGGCCGCGAGGTAGGCCTCGTGGACCGAGAGGATGGCCTCGGGCTGGGTGACGACCAGGAATTCGTTGCAGCCCTCGTACTCGGCGCCGCCGAAGTCGGCGGCGCTCAAGTTTTTTTGCTGCAGGGCGGTACCCATCGCGCCGTCGAGGACGAGGACGCGGCTTTGCAGCGCCTCGATCAGGCGCTGGGCTCGATGCGTGTGGGGTTTGGTATTCATCGTCGCGACATCTCCAACTTCACCTCGTGTAAATGGCGGAATACTCGATCCGCTTCCTCCACTGTCCGCAGGCCCAGCCCGCAGGCCGGCGTCAGCAGGGCCTCCGCGAGCAGGGCCTGCGCCTCGCCCTCGCCCAGGGCGGCGGCGAAGCGGGTCCGCCATTCTTCCACTTCCCGCCTGGAATTCCAAGCCGAAGGTATCCGCGTCGGCACGATCCCCAAGGCCAGGCGCCCCCCGCGCCCGCGCAGGCCGCGGAGCGCCGCGGGATCCTCGAGCCAGGCCGGACCGGCCAGGGCGAGGTCGAGGGACAGGGCGTCGACGGGCCAGGCCGAGGCCTCGGCCAGATCCCAGGCGCCGCAGCAGTGAATCCCCACCGTCGCGCCGAGGTTTTTCAGCGCCTCTAAGGAACTGCACAAGGCCCGCGTCGCCGCAGCCGCCCTGGCGATGCCCAGGCCCGGCTCGTCCCAGAAAAACAAAACCCGCTTCCCGAGCCCGGTCAGGGCCGCCGCCATCGCCTCGGCCTTCACGAAGAGCCAGGCGAGGAGTTGCGCGTCCAGCTCCGGGTCTTCCGGCAATCCCCCCTCCGCCGCGGCCTCCAAGGCGACTCGCGCGGTCACCGGCCCGAGCAGCTGGACCTTGGCCCAAGGCCGCGGGTCCCGCTTAAGCCGCGCGAGAAAATCCTCCCACAAAAGGCCCGGTCCCAAGGGAAACAATTCCGCCGGCGGAAGGCCGCCCTTCAGTCGGGCGCGAAAGGTACCGCCTTCCGCCCGCCACCGCTCCGCGGAAAAGTTCAGCCTCCCCTTCCCCGCCGTCGAGACCCCGGGAAAGCCCGCCAGGGCCTGAACCAAGAGACCCTCTCCGGGGTCCAAGGCCGGAAGGCTTGGAAAATAAGGGATATCCACCGCGAAGGCGGCCTCCAGCGCCGCGCGCGCGTCGCCCCCCGGCAGGCTGCCGATTCCGGTCGTGGCGAGGGGCGGGATATCGCTTGACTTTGTCACCGATAAATCCAAGTTTTACGAGCACTTATGGCCCAAGTCCCGAAAAAACGGCGTTGGTGGAGGCTGCTGGCGCTCCTGCTCGGGATCCTGGTCTTGGGCTTATTCCTTTTATACGAATTTATCCAGTCTCCCCGCTTCCTCCGCTTCGCCGTCAACCAGCTCAACAAAAGCATCAAGGGCGAGATCGCCTACAAGAACCTGGCGATCGACCTGAACCGGGGACACCTCGGCCTGGTGGAGTTCGCCTATAAAAACGAGGCCGGCGGCAAGATCGTCGGCCTCGATTCGTTGGACCTCGACTTCGCCTTCGGCAGCGCCCTGAAGGGCAACTTGGGCATTCAGAGGCTGCGCGCCGAGGGCCTGTGGATCGACCAGCGCCAGATCCAAAAAACCGGGCCCAGCTCCTGGCGCACCGCCCTGCGCGTCATCCTCAAGCGCGTCTCCGCGGAAGACATGAAGGTGCGCGACATCCGGCTCTTCCTGCGCAACGGCGACGAATTTCACTTCGACGAGGCCGACGTGGCGATCGGCCGACCCGTGGCCTCCCGCCAGAAGGTGAAGTTCGCCGTCGACCGCAGCCTCCTGAAACCGGCGGGCAAGGAGATCCAGACCGGGGCCCTCGCCTTCGAAGGCGAGATCGTCCTGCCTTACCTGCGGGATTTCACCTTCTTCGTCAGCGAGGCCGAGGGCGATCTCTCCATCCAGGACGTCGAGCTCGCCGGGCTCCCCCCCAGCAGCTTCTTCAGCGGCATCAAGATCGGCGGCGACACGCTCTACCTCGAAAACGGCCGCTTCCTCCACCCCGAGGGCGCGCTGAGCGTCGACGTCGACTACATCCCCGCCAAGTCCACCTACAAGCTGGACCTGAAGACGATCGCGCCCCTCCCGATGCGGGCCATCCCCAAGGCCGGCAAGGAGCTGCTGGAGACCTTCGACAAATTCGAGTTCAGCCTCCGCGCCGAGCTGCAGGGCTATAAGTTGGATCAGATGAACGGCGAGGTCGCCCTGGACGCGAAGACCCTGGGCAACACCGCCAATAAGGAATGCCAGGAAAACAAGCTGCACCTGGTCGGCAAGATGCGGCAGGGCGTCTTGGAGCTGAAGGAATTCGAGCTGGCTTCGCCGAAAAGCAAGGTGAACGGCACGGGCAAGGTCGACTTCCCCAAGCGGCTTTTGGACGTGCAGATCAAGACCACCGAATTCGACCTGGCGACGCTGATCCAGGCCCTCTCCGACCTCGACCTGCGCGGCTACGCCACCGCCGAGGGCACGATCAAGGGCCCCTTCAAGCGTCCCGACTTCGTCTTCCAGGCGAGGGGCCGCGAGCTGGCCTACAGCTTCCTCGAATTCGGCGAAAACGCCGGGACCTTCAAGATCATCGACGGCAACCTGAGCTACGATGGCGGGGCGCCGGCGGGTTCGGGTCCCACGGCGGCCGTGCAGGTGACCAGCCAAGAGATCTTCAAGAAGTCGCGGCACACCGTGCTCAAGACGCAGTTCCAAAATCTCGACGCCTCGAAGCTGCTCGACAACCCCGACATCACCGGCAAGGTCTCGGGGACCTTCGACCTGGAGGATATCGGCGAGGCCACGCCCACGGGCAATCTCAAGGCGGATATCCAGGACTTCGTCCTCTTCAGCTTCAAGCTGGGCAACATCGCCGCGGAGGGCAAGCTGGGCAACAAGCGCTTCACCGTCTCCCCGCTGAGCTTCCAGCCTCCGGGCTACGAGAAGATCGCCATGCCCGCCGAGACCGTCTTCGAGTTCGACGAAAACGGGGTGAAGGTCAAGGGCGAGGCCTTGCCGGGCTTAAGCTTCACCGGCAACTACGCCTACAAGGGCGTGCGCAAGTTCTTCATCGACGCCGAGGCCAGGAACGTCGACCTCCGCCCTATCTGGGCCGCTCTCGAGCTGCCTTTGATCGAGACCTACGCCGACGGCAAGATCAAGATGGGGCTTGGCATCGAAGGCACGGCCACCGAGATCGACATCAACGCCAGCCGCTTCGAGATTCCCCTCGAGGAGGGTTCGGTCGTCAACGAAGGCCCGCTCAAGGTGGCGATCCGCCCGCCCAAGATGACCTTCGAAAGCGCCCGCTTCCGCTCCGGCGGCGGGCTGCTCACGCTGAGCGGCTCCTACACCTTCGATGGGCCGATGGCGCTGAAGCTGGAGGGCAAGGCGGACCTGGACATCCTGGGCTACTGGAAGCAGTTCTTCCGCGACGCGGAGGGCTTCGCCAACCTGGACTTGAAACTGAGCGGGACGCTCGAGAAGCCCGACATCGTGGGCGAAATCGCCTTCAACGAGGCGATGCTGGTGCTGCGCGCGGTACGCGGCACCATCGAGAATCTGACGGGCAAGATCCGGCACAACGGAAAATCGCTGGCCTTCGAGAACCTCTCCGGCACCATGTCGGAAGGCGACATTACGATCAACGGCCTGGTCAACCTCGAGGGCTTCGTCCCTAAATACGCCGATCTCACGATCAACACCCGCGAAGTGGCGGTCGCCGAGCCCGAGGTCTACAAGATCGTGTTCAGCGGGGACTTCGCGCTCAAGGGCCCCGCCGACCGGATGAAACTCTCCGGCGACATGTTCATCACCGAGGGGCGCTATATCCGGGACTTCCAGATCACCCAGTTCCTCCTCAAGCCCCGGCCCAAAACGCTGCCCGCCGAGCCCAACCCCTGGCTCGAGCGCATCCTGCTGGACCTGCGGATCAAAAGTCCGGGCGAGCTCGCGATCAAGAACAACATCGCGCGGATGTTCCTCGCCACCGACCTGAAGGTCGCCGGCCCCGCCAAGCAGCCGGAGGTGCAGGGCGAAATCCAAATCCTCGACGGCGACTTCACGTATTTTAAGATCGCCTTCGAAAACGCCCGCGGCTACGTCGATTTCCGCGGCCCCAAGACCCAGCCCTACGTCGACGTCACCGCATCGAAGGAAGTGCTGCGCAACCTGGGCACGGTCAACGTGACGGCGCACATCGTCGGCTACCTCGACAACTTGCAGCTGAATTTCCTCAGCGACGCCGGCCTGCCGAAGCGCGACATCCTCGCCATGGTCTTCACCGGCGCGCCGCCCGGCGAGACCGGCACCAGCAGCTCCAGCCTGGCCAGCTCGGTGATCGCCTCGCAGATCGCCGGCTTCCTGCAGCGGCCCTTGGCCGAAAAGGCCTCGATCGACATCTTCCGGCTGGAGGCCGCCGACGAGTCGATCAGCCGCCGCAACAACCGCCAAGGCATCCAGACGCTGGTGATCGGCAAGCGCCTGACCGAGCGGCTGTCGCTGGAATTCAAGACCGATTTGGGCATCGACGACCCGGTGCAGGGCGTGCAGATGGAGTACCTGCTGCTCGACAACGCCCTGCTCAAGGCCTCGCAGCTGAGCGACGGGTCCTTCGATTTCGATTTCACCCTGCGTTGGAGAAGCTTTTGAGACCGGGTCCGCTTAAAATCCTGGCGCTGCTCGCGGCCTTGCTGGCGCCCTTCGAGGCGGCGGCGCAGGCCCCCTTGCCTTCGCCCTCACCCACTCCCGCGGCGGAGGCACCTTCCTACGCCCCCGATCCCGACGAGGTGATGGGTTCGGTCCTGAAAATCGGGTTCCAGGGCCTCAACGTCTACCGCGAGGAGGTCGCGCGGGACGTGGTCGGGCTGGAGCTCGGCGAGGTCCTGACCCGCGAGAAGCTGGAGAACGCCATCAACAACCTGCGCAAGTGGGGCGTCTTCGTCTCGGTCGAGGTCCTGGTGGAGTACGACGAGGGCGGTGTCGGTCTCACCTTCGAGCTGGTCGAGGGCTACTTGATCAAGGACGTCACGATCCGCGGCAACTACCCGCTGCTCGAGGGCAAGGTCCGCCGCACCCTCTTCCTCATCCCGGGCCAGATCTACGACAAGGCCAAGCTCCCCGAACAGCTCGACCGCCTCGACCGTCTCTACGAGCAGGAGGGCTACTTCGACACCACGGTCCTGGCCATCGAGGACTACGACGAAAAGCACCGCGAGGTGACGATCACCATCAAGATCGAGAAGGGAAAGACCTACCGCCTACGCGACAAGGAGGTCACGGGCAACACCGCGCTCAACCCCAAGCGGATCAGCACGATCATCTTCACCTACAGCCACTACAAGCCGCGTCAGATCAAGAAGGATCTGGCCAAGATCAAGGGCCTCTACCGCGACAAGGGCTTCGTCCGCGCCCGCGTCCGCCTCGAGGGCGAGAGCTACGACTACGACGCCCGCAAGGTCGACATCCAGGTGGCGATCCGCCAGGGCAAGCGCGTCTTCGTCTCCTTCGAGGGCAACGACCACTATTTCGACAAGGTGCTGCGCAAGCACATCACGATCTACGAAGACGGCGACTTCGACGACTTCGAGATCGAGGCCTCGCGCGCCAAGCTGGTGCGCTTCTACAAAGAGCGCGGCTACGAAGAGGTCAAGGTCGAGGCGAGCCGCGAGAAGATCGACAACGAGAACTACCTCGTCACCTTCCGCATCATCGAGGGCCCGCAGCGCCGGGTGGGCGAGGTCGACTTCGTCGGTAACCGCGAGGTGAAGAGCTCGAAGCTCAAGGACACGATCCAAACCAAGGCGACGGGCGTCGGCGAGCCCGGGTACTACCTGCCCGAGCTCTTTCAGGAGGATTTGAAACAGATCGAGAGCTATTACCACCGGGAAGGCTGGCTGGATGCCAAGGTTGCCAAGTGGGAGCGCAACTTCAACCTGGTCGGCGACCGGGTGCTGCTGACCGTCGACATCGACGAGCAGGCCCGCGCCCGCGTCGAGAACTTGCATATCGAGGGCCTGCCGGAGCAGGTCAAACTGGAGGTCTGGGAAAAACTCGCCTGCCGGCCCGGCGAGCCCTACAGCCCGCTGCGCTTCGACGAGGACGTGCAGTTCGTCCTGCTCGCCCTCTCCAACCACGGCTACCCTTACGCGCGGATCGACAAGCGGGCCGATAAGGTCCGGGATCACCTCTGGGACCTGCGCATGGACGTCGACCTGGGCACCCACGTCACCATCGGGCGCATCCTCTTCGTGGGCAACGCCCTGACCAAGGAGAAGACGATCCGAAAAAACCTGCGCTTCAAGGAGGGCTCGGAATTCTCCGCCAAGGACATCCTGCAATCGCAGCTCAACCTCAGGCGACTCGGCGCCTTCGACGGCGTCAACATCGAGACCCTGGGCCTGGCGAACAAGGAGCCCGTCGTCCACACCGTCGTCCGGCTGCAGGAGCGCAAGACGAAGATCATCGACCTGGAGGCCGGCTACAACACCGACACCGGCTTCAGCGGCAAGATCGTCTTCAACAAGCTGAACATGTGGGGTTCGGGCAAGAACGGCAACATCAAGCTGCAGGGCGGCCAGGAGGTCTCGCGCTTCGAGATCAACTACATCGACCCGCGGGTCCGCGGCACCTCCGTCCAGCTGCTGGTCGGCGCCTTTGCGGGCGTCAACCGCCGGCCTTTCTTCGAGGACTTCGAGACGGGCGCCTTCTCGACCCTGTTCAAGGATTTCGGGCCCTACTTGAGCGCCTACGGCCGACTGGACTTCGAGTACGTCGACTTCAACGAGAGCAAGACCATCATCGACCAGCTCGAGCCTCGGGAGAGCGCCGACGACCACACGCGCTTCGAGACCACCTTGGGCGTCACCTACGACCGCCGCGACAGCTACGGCGACCCGCGCAAGGGCTACTACCTCAACGGCGCCGTCACCATGACCCACCAGTTCATCCAGCTCTCCGGGAATTACCTGACCACCAAGGCCAACCTGGGCCATTGGTACAGCCCCTTCTCCCGCGTCACCATCGCGAACGCCCTGCGCGTGGCCAAGATCTTCCCCTTCCCGGGCGACACCTTCATCACCGCCGACGAGCGGCTCTACCTGGGAGGCGACGACACGGTGCGGGGCTTCGACCAGGATTCCCTGCTGCCCACGGGCGGCACCTTCTCGCTGGTGCACAACTTCGAGCTGCAGATCCGCGCCTTCGGGAATTTCCAGGTGGTGGGCTTCCTCGACACCGGCATCGTCATCCCCGACATGGGCGACTTCAACCTCTTCAACCTGAGGCACTCCGCCGGTCCCGGCGTCCGCTACGTCACGCCGGTCGGCCCGATCCGCGTCGACTACGGCTTCATCCTCGACCGCCATCCGGGCGACGGCGTCGGGCGCCTGCACTTCACCTTCGGGTATTTCTTCTAGGAGGCGGGGATGCGGCGCGCAAAATTCCTGCTATCCGTGGCGCTGCTGCTGGGGGCCGCCTGCGCGAAGGCCCCGCCCAACTTGAGCGCCCTGGGGACGGAGCCGGAGTGGCGGTCCTTGGCGGCCCACGGCGAGGCGCTGAGGGCGGAGGAATTTCAAGCCTTGACCCTCCAGGTCTATGGCTACGACGACGGCTGGGCGAAGTACCTGCGGCTCGAGGACAAGACCCTCGAGGTGAAGACCCGTGCGAAATCCGAAGCGACCCTCTCCCTCCCCTTGGCCCGCGATGCAGCCTCAAAGAAAGAGCCGCCCCGCTATTGGCGCAGGTCCCCGCTCCGCAACCCCTCCCAGGACAAGCCGCTCGCCGGCCTGCGCATCGCCCTCGACCCCGGCCACCTGGGCGGCGCCTGGGCGCGGATGGAGGACCGCTGGTTTCGTCCGGAGGGCCAAGCCCCCGTCGCCGAGGGCGACCTGACCCTCCTGGTGGCGAAAAAATTGCGGGACCGCCTCGAGGGCTGGGGCGCCGAGGTCTTTCTGACGCGCGAATCCGCCGAGCCGGTCACGGCGCTGAGACCGAAGGACCTCGAAGAGTTGGCGGCAAAATACCTGGACGAGGGCCAAGACCTGAACCTCGCCCGGCCGGAGGCCTTCCGCGCCCGGCCCCGCGAGGAGCAGGTCCGACGCGTGAGCGAGCTCCTCTTCTACCGCGTCGCCGAGATCCGCGCCCGCGCGGCGCTCGTCAACGAGAAGCTCCGTCCCGACTTGACCGTCTGCATCCATTTCAACGCCGGCGACTGGGGCGATCCCGAGACGCCCCGCCTGGCGGTGAGCAATCACCTGCACGTCTTGATCCCCGGCGCCGTCGAGGCGGGGGAGTGGGCCCTGGACGACGTGCGCTTCGAGGCCCTGCGCCGGATGCTCGACGGCAGCCACTTCGTCGAGCGGCCGCTCGCCGAGGCCGTCGCGGCGGCCCTGGCCCGCAGCACGGGCCTGCCGCCCGCCCTGGTCCCAGGCGGCTCGGTGAGGAAGGTCGGCGACAATCCCTACCTCTGGTCGCGCAACCTGCTGGCGAATCGCCTCTACGAAAATCCGACGCTCTTCCTCGAGGCCTACGTGATGAACCACCCCGAGACCATCGCCCGCATCCAGGCCGGGGATTTTTCGGGCCGGAGAAATATCGCCGGACGGGAATTCTCCAGCCTCTTTGAAGACTATGCCGAAGGGGTTGCGAAGGGGATATTGGCCTATTTTCGAAGGACTTCACCCTAGGCGTCCATTTTTCATCGTTTTTTCATCTCCGCTTCCTCCTCCCTTCATCCGCCCCGCCGAAGATCTCTCCAACGGCGCGCATCCCGCCCGCCGCTCGGTCGAAACCAAAGGAGAAAACCATGAAAGGTCGATTCGCAGTCCTGCTGAAAATCTTCTTCATCGGCGTGATGACGCTGGTGATGCTCATCCCCACCCTCTTCATCCTCAACCTGATCGACGAGCGCCAGCAGCGCCGCGCCGAGGCGAGCGGCGAGGTGCTGAAGGGCTGGGGCGGCGAGCAAACCTTAAGCGGCCCCGTCCTCGTCGTGCCCTACCTCGTGGAGAACCTGCTGACCAACGAGAAGGGCGAAAAAACCCTGCAGCGCGAGCTGCATTTCGCCTACTTCCTCCCGGAAAGGCTGGACGTCGAGAGCTCCCTCGCCTCCCAGACCCTGCACCGCGGCATCTTCCGCGTGCCCGTCTACCAGGGCGAGATGAAGGTCCAGGGCCGCTTCGCCAAGCCGGATTTCTCGGCCTGGGGCATCCCCGACGAGAAGATCTACTGGGAGCGCGCCTTCCTCACCTTGGGCGTAAGCGACCTGCGCGGCCTGCGCGAGACGCCGAAGGTTTCCTGGAACGGGCAGGCCATCCCCTTCGAGCCCGGCACCAAAGACGGCGCCCTCTTCGATTCGGCGATCCGCGCCAAGCTGCCGCCGATCGCCGCCGAGACGCGGGGCTTCGATTTCCAGATGAACCTGCAAATGGGCGGGGGCCGTTATCTGGCCTTCCTCCCGCTCGGCAAGGACACGAACGTGAAGCTCTCCGCCAACTGGCCCCATCCGAGCTTCACGGGGAATTTCCTGCCCGTGTCCCGCCAAGTCGATGCGCAGGGCTTTAAGGCGGAGTGGAAGATCCCCGAGACCGCCCGCGCCATCCCGCAGAGCTGGCGCGACAACCCGCCCGAGCTCTACCTGCCGGGCTTCTCCTTCGGCGCCGATTTCATGATGCCGGTGGACATCTACCAGTTCACCACCCGGGCCGCGAAATACGCCATGCTCTTCATCCTGCTGACCTTCGTCGCCTTCTTCCTCTTCGAGGTGATGAGCAAGCTGCGCATCCACCCCGTCCAGTACCTCCTGGTCAGCGCGGGGCTCTGCCTCTTCTATCTACTATTGCTCTCGCTCTCCGAGCACATCGCCTTCGGTTGGGCCTACCTCGCGGCCACCGCCGGCACGGTGGGCCTGATCACCGCCTACCTGACGACGGTCCTGCAGAGAAAGGGCCGCGCCCTCCTGATGGCCACCGTCCTCTCCGGACTCTACGCCTACCTCTTCACCCTGCTGCGCGCCGAGGACTACGCCCTGTTGATGGGGACGGGCGGGCTCTTCCTCATCCTCGCGGCGGTGATGTTCCTCACGCGCCGGATCAACTGGTACGAGATCGACCAAAACAAGGCGGCGCCGGCGCTCAACGCGACGGCGGCGTCCTAAGGGGAGAGGAAACGGCCATGGGAAAATCCCGAATCGCCTTATCCCTCCTGCTCATGGTCCTCGGGGTAGCGGGACTGAAGTCCCGCTCCCCCTTCCTCCTCGCCTGGCGCGAGACCCTGCCCTGGATCTTGCCGATCCTGGGCGCGGCCCTCGCCTGGAAGTTCCGCGGGCGGAAGGCCTGGGCGATCGCCTTGATCCTGGCGGGGTTGATCCCGTTGGGCCTCCAACGCCGGGCCGACTCCTTGCGCGAGCGGGTCTTGGCCGCCGACCTGGCGGCATTGCGGCGCCTCGGCCGACACTTCCTCGTAGGCTACCGGGACTTCGCCGAGCTTGAGGCCCTCGTCGCCCGCGGCGCGGTGGGCGGCGTCTTCGTCACCCAGCGCAACATCCAAGGCAAGACCGCCGCCCAAGTGCGGGCGGAGCTCCGCCGGCTGCAAGAGATCCAAGCCTCGCAAGGGCTGCCGCCGCTCTATATCGCGACCGACCAGGAGGGCGGGCCGGTCTCCAGGCTTTCTCCCCTGGTGCCGGCCCAGCCCTCCCTCGCGGTGTGGCTGCGCGCCGGCGGCACGGCCCAGGCCTATGCCGACCTGCAGGCCCGGGCCTTGGCCGAGCTGGGCGTCAACCTGAACTTCAGCCCGGTCGTCGACCTGCGCCATCCGGACCAGGACGGCCGCTTCCACCCCCACACCCGGATCGACCAGCGCGCGATCTCGGCAGATCCGTTGGCCGTGGCGGAGGCCGCGACGACCTATTGCCTGGCCTTCGAGAGACGGGGACTGCGCTGCACGCTGAAGCACTTCCCCGGTCTTGGACAAGTTGCGGTCGACACCCACCTGCGCGAAGGCAGGCTGGAAATCCCACGCGAGACGCTCGAGACCGCCGACTGGCTTCCCTTCCGCGCGACCCTGGCCGCAAGCCGCGCCTTCCTGATGCTGGGCCACGTTCGCGTCCCCGAACTCGATCCCGAGCTCCCCGCCTCGCTCTCCCCCGCGATCGTCCGCGACCTGATCCGCGGTTCCTGGGGGCACGAGGGGGTGGTGATCACCGACGACTTCACGATGGGACCTATCCAAGGCCGGCCGGGAGGGGTCGGGCCCGCCGCGCGGCAGGCGCTGGAGGCCGGCGTGGACCTGATCCTGATCTCCTACGATCCGGAGCTATATTATGAAGCGATGGCCTACTTGCTGAAATCGCGGGACGACGGGGGCTTGCGGGCGGCCTTGGCGCAGAGCGCCCGCCGCCTAGGGGAGGATCTCGATCGGCGTGCCGTTGGGCACCAGGTCCCAGATCTCCTCGATCTCTTCGTTGGTGACGGCGATGCAGCCGTCGGTCCAGTCGTAGAGGCGATGCGCCGACCCGAAATCCGGCGCGCCGTTGGGCAGGCCGTGGATCATGATCGCGCCGCCGGGCGAGACGCCGCGGGCCTTGGCCGCCGCGGTGTCGCTGCGGTTGGGGTAAGAGATATGTAGGGACAGGTGGTAGCTGGATTTGGGATTGCGGTAATCGATGGTGTAGCGCCCCTCGGGGGTCTTGTGGTCGCCCTGCTCGCGCTTGGGGCCCACCGGCTCCCCGCCCAACGAGACCTTGTAGGCCTTCCAGGCTTTGCCCTCGCGGTAGAGGGTCATGCGACGCTCGGCCTTCTCGACCACGATCTTCTCGGCCAAAGGCTTTTTGGGTTTCTTGGCGGCGGCCGCGGCCGGCAGCAGCAGAAGGATCAAGAGGAGGGGAAGGATTTTCTCAAGCGGCTTCTTCATGGGGTGCCCTGGCCAAGGTCAGGATAGCTACGGCGCCGCCCTCGCGGCGGTTCTGAATTTCTATCGTCCCGCCGTGCAGGCGGGCCACCTCGCGGACGAAGCTTAGGCCCAAACCCGAGCTCTTCTTCCCGCCCTCGGGTCGCGGGAGGGAATAGAAGCGCTCGAAGACGCGGCCCAGGGCGTAGTCGGGGATGCCGGGGCCCTCGTCGAAGACCCGCAGGCACAGGCCCTCCCCCGCCGCCTCGGCCTCGACGCGGAGGGTCCCCCCGCGGGGGCTGAAGTCGAGGGCGTTTTGCAAAAGGTTGGTCAGCGCCGCCTCGAGGAGGAAGGCCTCGCCGCGCAGCGGAAGCGGCCGGGGCAACCGCGACTCGACGCGGATCCCCTTGGCCGCGAAGCGCTCCTTGAGCCGCGCCAGGACGGCCTCGGCCAGGACCGCCAGATCCAGATCCTCCGCGGCCTCCAGGCCGCGCCGGGACTCGAGGGCGGCCAGCTCGAGCATGCGCTCGACGATCCGGTGCATCCGCGCGGACTCGGCTCGGATGTTCGCGACGAACTTCGCCTGCGCCTCGGGTTTTTTCTCCTCCTGCAGGATCTCGGCCGCGCCCTGGATGGCCGCGATCGGGCTCTTCAGCTCGTGGGTTAGCGACTGGACGTAGGCCTCGACGTACTTCTTGCCCTCCAAGGCCTCGCGCATCCCCTCGAAGGCGGCTCCCATCTCGGCGATCTCGCTGGAGCCCAGCCTGGGAAAGGGCGGAAGGCGGCCGTCCCGCACGGCGCGGGCGTAGTCCGTCAGCTTGCGGATGGGCCGGGTGAACCAGGCGGAGACGACGACGCCCAGCAGGATCACCGAGAGCGCCGCCACCGCCCCCGCGATCACGATGGAGGGGCGCGCGGTCTCGAGGAAGAAATTGATGCTCGCCGTCGGCTTGCGCAGGGTCAGCACGCCGGCGATCCTTCCCTCGTGGCGGATCGGCGCCGCGACGTGCAGCACCGAGCTGGCGGGGTTGCCCGGCTCGTCGCGGCTGGTGCGGGCGCCGTACTCGCCGCGCAGGGTGAGATAGACGTCCCGCCACTGCGAGAAATCCTTGCCCGCGTCGCGCCCCTCGGAATCGAAAACCACGACCCCGCGCTCGTCGGTCACGTAGAGCCGCTCGTCGACCCGCGTCTTGTCCATCTTGTAGATGCGGGCGCTGAATTTTCTCGCTTGCAGCTTCGCGAAGGCCTCGCGCAGCCGCTCGACGGGAATCTTTCCGTCCCGCATCTCGGTCTCGACGAAGGCGGCCAGGACGTTGGCCTCGTCGACCAGGACCTCTTCGACCGCCTCGAGGTAACGGGGCCTCAGCTCGCCCAGGATGTGGCGCACCAGGAAGTAAAAACCCACCCCGACCACGACGACGAAGCTCAGGATGATGCGGGTGCGGATCTTCACCAGTGTTCCTTCAGGGAATAGCCCAGGCCGCGGTGGGTCTCGATGGGCTCGACGGCGGGGTTCACCTTCCGCATCTTGGCGCGGAGGCTCTTGATGTGGGCGTCGACGGTGCGGTCGAGGCTGGCCTCGGGCTCTTCCCAGGCCAGCTCCATCAGCTGGTCGCGGGAGAGCACCCGGCCGGGCCGCTCGACCAGGACGCGCAGCAGGCGAAATTCGTAGCGGCTTAGGGGAAGCGCCTCGCCGAAGTAGAAGATCTTGAGGCGCTCGGCGTCGACGGTGAAGGGCAGCGCGGAGCTGGGCCGCGAGGGCTTTCCGCCCGCGGCCGCGGCGCCGCGGCGAAACACCGCCTTCACGCGCGCCGCCAGCTCGCGCGGGCTAAAGGGTTTGACCATGTAGTCGTCGGCGCCGATCTCGAGGCCGACGACGCGGTCGACCTCGCCGGAGCGGGCGGTGAGGAAAATCACGGGAACGGGATTGGTTTTCCGGAGTTCGCGACAGAAGTCGAAGCCGTTGCCGTCCGGTAGTCCGACATCCAGCACGATCAAGTCCACGCCCCCAGCGGCGAGACTTGCCCGGCCCTCCGCCAAGGTCATGCAGCTATGTACCTGGAAACCTTCGGATTCTAAGCCATATCGGATGTTGTCTGCGATGGAGGATTCGTCTTCGAGGACCAGGATGCGGGGCGACATGGCCTGACACCATACAAGAAATCCTCGAGGACTGCCTAATTTCCTGAGAGCGAAACGGAAATTTTGAAAAAGTCTAGGTTTAAATACAATAATTTCAATTAGTTATTTCGTAGAGGCTATTCGGCTTTTTCTCAAATCCTCGAAAATAATTCGGCACTTTTCGCTTCATCGGACCCAAAAAACCAAAGAACGGCGGGAGGAATTCGCCTGCTCCGATGAGCATGGAATTAAATGTCTATTTTCATGGTCTAATAAGCTAGATACCGATTACATATTTTGACACTTTCACTTCAGGGATGTAAATTTATCTATTAAAGTCATATAGTTGCAATTTTAAATAATGGCACGTTTTTTGAATATTCTTTGGTGGATTGATAAACCCTCAGAAAAGGATCTCTATGCGCCAATGGATACTATTTTCATGTCTGCTCACAGTGACAATACCCGGAATGGCTTCTGCTGACGTTGATTATTCCGCTTGCTTCGTACGCTCAGGACAGGATCACGTGGAAGGTCCGCTATTTCATGAGTTTCGCCACATAGTCTACAACTTCAATCGCAACGATCCCGGTCAACAATGCACCGATCTAATCCAGTTTGAAGGCGTCGAAGCCGCGGTTTTAAACGCTTCCATGACCATAGGAAATCCCAACGATCGGGATTGCAGCCTGTCGACGGAATGGCCGGAAGTATGCAACGACGGCTGGGGCTTGGTGGTGGATGGAGGCGAGGAAGTCGTGGATCTCGATGTCAACGCCATTCCCGACGGGACCTGCGCCATCACCGTCACTTCCGGGGACATTCAATTCAAAAATATCAACTTCCGGGCGCGCATCAATCAAATCAACGCAGGACAAGTGATCTGCGCCCAGGCGCCGAATGTCGACTACAGCCAAACCACCTTCAACGGCTTCGCTCCCTTGGAGCCGACTTATTTTCTCTGGTCGGCGCTGGTTTCCGGCCCCACCGTGAACTCGAAGGCAGTCAAACTCGGATGGAATTATGTCCATGCACGGACCGATTTTAATTTCATCATTGAAAGGGCCGCAAAAAATAGCGTCAACCAATGCCAAACTTTCTCCCAAGTTGGCAGCGTGAGCGGCACCGCGATCCAATTTCAAGACATCCATGTCGCCGCGGGTGCCGGTTACTGCTATCGCGTGCAGGCCTCCCGCGGAGTCACCTATGGAGCGTATTCCAATACGGTTTTGGTGAACGTCCCAGCCGGTACGACTAATCCGAGTTCGCCCGGAACGTTTCAAACCGGCACCTTCCAAGCGGTCACGCCGACCGGGATTTCCACCAAATCCAATATCAGAAAATGGACTCAAGAAGAGATCGAGGCTCGAAAATTATGGGATCTGCGAAATTCGGAATCTCGACCTCATTAAAAATGCGAGAGAATAGCCTTAGCTTTGTCGCTTCAGTAATCGCGTTGACTTGTTTTTGCCTGGGCTATGCCGGCGGATGGGCGTTGCTCATTCTCGGTTCCTTGGCCATGCACGGTCCGAAGCCTTGGTATTTTGTCGCCATGGGCGGCTTGGCGGGAAGCTTGGCCGGCGGAATCGTCGGCATGACCGCGTTATATAGATTGCGTCATCGAACTCGGAATTTTTCCCGCCGCGCGTGGACGAATTTCATGGGCGGCTGGATTTTATGGCTGGCGGCCGGAGTTTCCTTGTCGACCTTCCTCGACATTGAAGCGCTGGCCGCTTTTTCTTCTTGGGCTTTTCTTTTGGCGCCGGCTCTAATGTTTTTAGTGACTTGGCTTTGCCTGGTCTTGCCGACGCCTGACGGCCAAGGCGCTTAGACGCTCTCCTCCGGGATGATGAACTCGAATTCGACCGTGTTGAACATGATGCGGTCGCCGTGCTTGAGCGGGCGCGCAGAGCGCTGGCCGGGCGGCAGGCGCTCGCCGTTGAGGAAGGTGCCGTTTTTGCTGTTGAGGTCCTGGACGTAGAAGTCCTCGTCCTCTTGGATGATGGCGGCGTGGGTGCGGGAGATGAAGGCGTCGTTGATCACGAGCGTGACAAGGCGTTCGTCGCGGCCGATCAGCAAGGGACCGGCGCCGCGGAACACGAGCGGCACTTCGAAGTTCTTGCGAACCAGCCGCGCGCTGCGCAGCGCCTCGTTGACGGACATCGGGCGCTGATGCAGCTTAATTTTGGAAGTCAACTCTCCCAACATCAAGGGACCCCAGGGCTAATCGATTAGTGCCAAAAGTCCGGGGACTTGTAAAGGCATAGTCCCCGAAAGCCACACGATAACCCTCTTAATTCTATCGAAAATCCCGGCGGGAAAGCTGCCCGATTCTGCAAAAATTTTTTTTCGCGTCCTTTGCAAACCGCCGGCCAAAAACAAGAGACCGATTTGTCGCGCTGCGGCATAAAAAAAGGCCCCCGGGGAACGCCCGGAGGCCTCGAATGCTTGATGCCGCTGACGGGGCCGCTTACTTGCGGCGCAGGGCGCGGATCCCGGCGAGGGCGCCCAAGGCCAGCAGCCAGGCGTCGCCGTAAAGACCGGTCGCTCCGGCCACCGAGTTGAAGCAGCCGCCGCCCGACTTGGTCACCGCTTGGCCGGCGGGCTCTTGCGGCGCGGGATCGCAGGCGTCGCCCAACTTGTCCTCGTCGGTGTCGACTTGATCGTTGTTGCCGACGCTGGGGCAGTTGTCCTCGCCGTTCTTCACGCCGTCGCCGTCGCTGTCGGCCTCGGGATTGTCGAGGTCGCAGGCGTCGCCGATGCCGTCGCCGTCGCCGTCTTCTTGGCCGGCGTTCGAGGAATTGGGGCAATTGTCGTTGGTGTTGGCCACGCCGTCCCCGTCCACGTCGTTGTCGACGGGATCATCGGTGGGCTCGGGCGTGCCGCAGCTGGGATCCGGATTCTTCGGGCAGGTGTCGACGCCGTCGATCACGCCGTCGTCGTCGAAGTCGGGATCCAGCGGGTCCAGGCCCTGCACGGTCTCGTCGGCGTCGGAGAGGCCGTCGTTATCGTCGTCGACGTCGCAGACGTCGCCGTTGCCGTCGCTGTCGGTGTCCAATTGGTCGTTGGGGCCTTCCGTCGGACCGTTGTCGTCGGTCGGGCAATTGTCGGTGCTGTCCGGGACGCCGTCGCCGTCGGTGTCGTTGTCGGTCGGCTCGTCGCTGGGATCGCAGGCCGCGCCCAGGCCGTCGCCGTCCTTGTCCTCCTGGTCGGGGTTGGCGACCAAGGGGCAGTTGTCGGATTCGTTGAGCCGGCCGTCGCCGTCGATGTCGTCGTCGCAGACGTCGCCCTTCTCGTCGCCGTCCTTGTCGGATTGATCCGGGTTGGAGAGGTTCGCGAGGGTGGCCGCGTCTTGGCAGCTGGTCTGGTCGGGCGCGCAATTGTCCACGCCGTCGGCCTTGCCGTCGTTGTCCCAGTCGTTGTCGCAGACGTCGCCCTTGCCGTCGTTGTCGCAATCCTTCTGGTCCGCGTTCGCGTCGTTTTTGCAGTTGTCGACGTCGTCGGGCCGTCCGTCGCCGTCCGCGTCGGGCTCGGCGGTGCAGGCCGAGGAACAGCCGTCGCCGCTGACGGTGTTGCCGTCGTCGCACTCCTCGTTGCCTTCCTTGTTGCCGTTGCCGCAGACCTCGGAACCGCCGCCGACGGTCTCGATCTCGACGCCGCTGAAGTCGTTGTTGTTGCCGTTGTCGCAGATGACGGCGCTCTCGGACTGCTTCACGGCCGTCACCAGCTTGCTCTGCTTCGTCTTGACGGTGAAGCCGCGGGCGGTGAAGCGGCTCGCGGTGATCTCGATGGCGCACTTGTCGTCGGCCATGCCGGTGGTGTCGATCACCACCTTGCCGCCGTTGGGGGTGCCGTCGAGCATCATGGCGATGCCGTCCTTGCAGGCGGGGCTGTCGCCCTGGCAATCCAAATCTTGATCGTTGTTGAAGTGCAGGGGCTTGGTCAGGACGATGGTCATTTCGCCGCCGGACTCGAAACGGATCAGGTCGGTGCACATCCGGAAGTCCTGCTTGCGATTGAAGCCTTCCTCGACCTTGCGGCGCAACGAGTTGAAGTCGTCGACGTTGTCGGAGTTGCTCAAGACCTTGCAGGTCGTGTTGTCGACGACGGCCGAAGCGGACCCGGCCATGGCGAGGGAAAGGCCGAGGCCGAAGAGGGCCGCGATCCAAAGTTTCTGCATGCGATTCATGAAAGCCTCCAAGATTTCCATTTCATAGCCCTTGCACGGAACAGGCCCCTCCCCGACAGAGGACAAAACCTGTGTACAATATCGGGTGTTTTCATCGAAGGTTGCGTGAAGATGACGGGGCGGGGAAATCGCGAAACGTTATCCGGGAAGACCCGAGAATATTCGCAAGGGCGGCAAGCCCTGCGTTTAGAAAGATAGAAGAAGAGGAAGGCGTCCGCTCCAGCGTGACGCCTTCTTTTTTTCGGCCGCGGCCGCAGCGCCGAAACCCGCTTGACCCCTCGCCCCGATTCGTTTTATTAGAAAAATCTTTTGATATATCAATAAGTTAGATGTGAGGACGCATGGGCCTTTTATCCTGGGTCGCCTTGATTTCCTTATTCTTTTTCCTGACGCCCTTCCTGCGGCTGCTCAGCCGGCCCCTGCGCGCCGTCCTGGCCCCGAAGAAAAAATTCTTCCCCGTCTCCTTCCACCCCGTCCTATTAAAGATCGGCCGTTGGGAGTACCTGCTGGGGCCCTTCCGCGACCGCCTGCTCTCGGTCGTACTGCTCGGCATCGTCGTCTACCTCTGGCTCTACGAATCCCCCTTAAGCCAGGAGACCCTGCTCGCCTCCTCGCTGATCGTCTTCTACAACCTGCTGGCGATCCTCACCATCCGCTACCGCGACGGCATCCGACTCAAGCTGGCCGAAATCGCGCGCTGCCGTTCCAACACCCACCCCGAAGATTTCTTCCGCCTCTATTACATCAGCCTGAGCCCCTGGCCGCCGACCTTTCCGGTCTCGGGGCTGCGCGAAATCGACTTTCGCGACACGGATTACCGCAGCGGCAAACCGCCGACGCTTTCCCGTTGGCCGATCGTCGAGTCCGCCCTGGCCACCAGCACCCTGGCGCGGATGGCGATCATGGCCTTCAAACGCGTCGGCCCCGAGTACGGCCGCGACGCCTTCGACGGATTGGCGCGGCTCTGGGGCTCGCGGGTCGCTCAGATCTTCCAATGCCACCTGCAGATTCACGGGGCGCGGCGGATCGCGCCGATCGAGGGCAAGACGCTGCTGCTCTTCAACCACAAGAGTTACCTCGACTTCGCGCTCAATTTCTTCGCGCTGGGCTCGATCCACAAATCCGACGGCCGGCACTTGCGGCCGCGCTTCATCGCGGCGAAGGACCACTTCATCGACAACCCGATCATCTATTCCTGGATCGGGCTTGGAAAAGTCATCGAGAACGCCGGGATGATCTTCGTCAACCGCGAGAAGGGCAAGGGCTGGGCCGCGATGCAAGAGGCCGCGGAAAAACTGGTGAACAGCGACGTCGAGATCGCCGTCTACCCGCAGGGCACCCGAGCCTACTTCATGCGCTCGCCCTCCGGCGAGCGGCTGGACGCGGGCTACTACACGACCTTCACCAAGAAGACCTGGGACCAGCCGCTGGGCCACCTCAAGCCCGGCACGGCACACCTGATCCTCGACACCCTGCTCGCGCTTAGGCAGCGCGGCGAGAGCAAGCTCAACGTCCTAGTCACGGGCATCCTAGGCAGCGCGATCGCGGGGCCGAAGGGCAGCTTCAAGGCCCAGTCGGAGGCGGAGGTGCATTTCAGGATCCTGCCCGTCTGGGAGCTTTCCACCGACTTAGTCGCGGGCGCGGCGGCGCCGCAGGGCCACGAGCCGCAGACCGAGGCGGAGCGCCTCTACGCGCGGCTCAGCCAGGAGCTACAGGTCGAGCTCGACCGCAAGCTCCTGCAGGCCACCGAATGGCACGCCTATTTATTGCAGCGCCTCCCCGTCGAGCTGGAGAAGCTGGGCATCGCGGGCCCCGAGGCGACGGCCGCGCTGCAGCGCCTGCGGGCGGCGGAGGCCTCGGGGGACAGCCGTCCCTTCATCCTGCTGGATCGGATTTTTTCGCTGGCGCCGGAGCTGTGGGAGCGTTTTTTGCGGCTCTATATTTCCTTGCAGAGCCAAGAGTCGGACGAGGGATCCTGGAAGGCGCTGCTGCAGGAGGTATCGGAAAGATTGCGCACCCGGTAGGGGCGAACCTCGTATTCGCCCCTACGTCTTCCGCAGGGCCAAGTGGAAGATCTTCATCACCTGCTCCTTGCGCTCGGCCAGCATCTCGGGGCTGAGCGGCGGGCGCTGGAAGATGTCCTCCAGGCTGTTGGCGTAGGCGAAGTAGAAGGAGATCGCGCCCATGAAGGTGACGATCAGGTGGTCGGGCTTGAGCTCGGTCGTCATCAGGCCCGCGGCCTGGGCCGCCTGCACCAAGGCCTCCATACGGTGGTAAATCGGTCCGCGGATGTCCTTCCAGATGCTGCGCGAGACGCCGCCTCCCTCCAAGCCGTCCCACATCATCAGCCGGACAAAGGTCTGATTGTGCCCGATGAACTCGTGGAAGATGGTCAGGGCCTCGTCGAGCAGGGCCTCGCTCTCCAATTGAAAGGCGCCGCCCCTCGAGCTCTGGCTTAAGCGCACGGCGAACCAGGCCTCCAAGGCCTGCCACTGCTGGATGTGCACCGCGCGGTACAGACCCTCCTTGGCCCCGAAGTAATGATAGATCATCCGCTTGTTGACCTTGGCCTTCTCGAGGATCTCGCTCAAGCTGGTGCCGAGAAAACCCGCCCGGGCGAAGGCCTTGGTCGCGCAGGCCAGGATGGTTTCGCGCGTCTTCACCGGGTCGCGCTTGAGGCGCGGCTCCTTCGTCTTCCCCGCACCCGCCCTGCCTTCGCCCTTTTTATTTTTCTTCACCGCCGAATCTCCGATTGACAAATTTTCCGCAACAAATAAGAATGGTAACCGATTGGTTACTTAGATATGGGGGTAACCATGAAGCTCGCTATGGAACAGTCATTAAAACCCGCTCTCGACTGGAAGCAACGGTTATTTTTCCGCTTTTCCCACCCGCTTGGGCCGACTTGGCTGTTCACGCCCATCGCCCTGCTATTGGTCGGGATCTCCCTGGAATGGCAGCCCCGTTCGCCCTTGGCGGTCGCCTTGGCCTTGGCCGCCGGGCTGCTCTATTGGACCTTCATCGAGTACTTCCTGCACCGCTTCGTCTTCCACCTGGTCAAGGTGAAGGAGCCCTGGCGCACGATGGCCTCGGGGCTGCACATGGCCCACCACCGGGACATGGACATCCGGGAGCTGGTCATCGCGCCGCCCCTCGTGAGCTTGGGATTTTCTCCGATTATCTTCCTGTTGGCACTGGCCTTCACCTGGAGCGTCGCCTTGGCCATGCTGGTGGTGGCGGGCGTGTTTCTCGGTTACGTCTTATACGAATGGGCGCATTACGGGGCCCACCAGTACCAGCCGAAGAACGCCTTCTTCCGCTACCTCAAGCGCTACCACCTCCTGCACCACTACAAGGATCCCAACGGGACATTCGGGGTGACGACGCCGATCTGGGACTACGTCTTCGGCACTGCCTACCGTCCCAAGCCTTAAGTTTTACCACCAACACCCAATTGGGCGGATGATATCTTCACCCGCCCTTGCTTTTTTCGGCGCGGAACCCGCTCTTTTCCTTTACAAATCCGAACGGCCGTTGCTACAAAGGAATCCTTCCCAGTCTTCCATCCACGCATCCTAATCCAGTGCGAAGGGCTTTGCTTGGGGGTCTTGTACCTTAACGACGTCCCTTTAAGAGGAGTATTCGCATGAAACGCACTTGGCTTGCCTTGTCCTGCCTGGCCATGGCCGGCGCCGCCGCGCCGGTCGCCCGCGCCGGAGACATCCGGCACACCTTCGCCGGCGATCCCACCAACAGCTTCTACACCGACGACGCGGGAGGCTCCGTCAATAACGGCGGCAACGACCTCTCGTATTACCTCAACCTGGGTGACGTCGATCAATCCGCGATCGGCACCCTCTTTGTCTACGCCAACGACGGCATCGCCCAGCGCGTGGACAACGGCTACGCCGAGCAAGATTTCGGCGGCGGGAGCGGGATCCAACTCTTCGAGCTCTCGGCCCTGCCGCTCAGCAGCGCCGACGGCGAAATCGGCCTGGCGGACGACTCCCCCCTGACCCCCGTCTCCTTCGTGGGCGGCGACACGGGCCTGACCGTCCAGCAGGTGACCTACACCTCCGACGCCCCCGGCGACCGCTTCGTGATCGTGGAATACCGCGTGGTCAACAACAGCACCGGCGCGGTCACGGCGCGCATCGGCCTTTCCAACGACTTCGACGTCGACCTCAAATCCGCCGACGCCCGCGTCGGCTTCGACGACAGTACGGGAATCCCGATGGTCTTCCAGCAGGAGGCCCCGCCGCTCGACCCGACCAACACCACCGTCGGCGTCGGTCTAATGCGCGGCGCCCTGGCCCAGCACCGCCTGGAGAGCTGCAGCGGCGCCTTCGGCTCCTGCCAGATCCTCGAGGACGCCGACGCCGAGCGCATCGCCTTCTTCAACGGAGCCCTCGGGGAAGCCGGCGACCTGACCGGGGGCATTCCCAACCAGGACTTCGCCGTCACCATCGCCGCCAACCTGGGTAGCATCCCGCCCGGCGAGGGGCGCGGGGCGGTCTTCTGCTACACCCTGGGCCAAGGGAACGACGCGGAGGAGGGCCTCGCCGACTGCGCCCAGGCGACCCAGGACTGCGAGTCCTTCTACGAGGACAACATCGCCTTCTGCGGCAACGGCCTGACCAACTTCGGCGAGAACTGCGACGACGCGGACACCAACATTAATGACGCCTGCCCCAGCGGCCCCACCGGCAATTGCCAACCCGCCACTTGCGGCGACGGCTTCGAGTGGAACCAGGAAGGCGGCACCGAACAATGCGACGACGGCAACGCGGCGCTCAACGACAGCTGTCCCAGCGGACCTTCGGGCACCTGCCAAGACGCGACCTGCGGCGACGGGATCGTCTGGGACACCGACGGCGGCACCGAGGCCTGCGACGACGGCAACGCCAACCAGAACGACGCCTGCTGCGCCTGCCAGCCCGCGCGCTGCGGCGACGGCTTCCTTTGGAACGAACAGGGCGGCACCGAGCAATGCGACGACGGCAACAACGACCTGACCGACGCCTGTCCCAGCGGACCCGCCGGGACCTGCCGGCCGGCCTTCTGCGGTGACGGCTTCATCCGCCAGGGCGTCGAAGGCTGCGACGACGGCAACAGCGCCGTCAACGACGCCTGCCCCAGCGGACCCTCCGGCAGCTGCCAGCTCGCCTTCTGCGGCGACGGCTTCGTCCGCCAGGGCGTCGAGGTCTGCGACACCGCGATCAGCGGCGCCGCCTGCGTCAACAACTGCACGAGCTTCGACAGCTGCGGCGACGGCAACCTGGACCCCGGCGAGGCCTGCGACGACGACAACAGCAACACCAGCGACGCCTGCCCCAGCGGCAATTCGGGCACCTGCCAGAACGCGGCCTGCGGCGACGGCTTCCTGCGCGTCGGCGTCGAGGCCTGCGACGACGGCAACTTGAACAACGGCGACGGCTGCAACGCCTCCTGCCAAGCGGAGGGGCCGGGCGGAAATCCCTCGACCAACCCGCCCGGCTCGATCTGCGGCAACGGCATCGTCGAGGCCGGCGAGCAGTGCGATGACGGCAACCTGAAGGACGACGACATGTGCTCTTCGCAGTGCTTCCCGCTGCCGGTCTTGCAGGGCGGCGCCACCAGCACCAATTCCCCGCTCAATCCCGACGGGGGCGGTTGCTCGCTCGGCGCCGGGACTTCAAGTTTTCCCTCGGCTAGCGGCCTGGGATTCCTCTTCGCAGCGGCGGGCTTGGCCGCCTGGCGCCGCAAGCGGGCCTAGGAAATAGGGGGGAGCCTATTCCTCGCCCCTCGGCCGAGCCGGCCGGGGGGCTTTTTATTTTATCCCCGAAAAGATTGACCGCTTGACGCCTACCGCTCGCGATCTCTATTACGACGCCGCACGTCATGCGATGACCCGCAACAAAGCGGGATCCTTGCCGATTCCAAAAATTAGGGGGACCTCGAGGCCGAAGGGCGTCGGGGGCTGCCTGGGGAGCGGAGAAATACTCCCTTAATTCCGCCTTTATAAGGATTTTCACCCATGGGGGCACCACCAGGGGTCGGGGATGCCTCGTCCGCAACTCGACCCGCCCAACATCTCCAGCCCGGCGTCCCGCCCGCGAAGCCCGCGGAGCCGAAGTCGCCCGTGCCGCCCTCAAGTCCCGGGGCGCCGCCCGACACGAAATTCCTGCAAAACCCGAATGCGACCGACCCCTTGAAGCTGATGGGGGTCGATGAAAAGCGCCTGAAGCTTACCCGCGGCCTGCGTCTCTACCAAGACCGCCACCTCGACACCGCCAAACTCGAGCTCAAGCCCATCGCCGACAACCCTCTCGCCAAGGACGTCCTGGGCCAAATCCAAAACCATGAGGCCGTCTTCCACGCACGCCAGCTGGCCTTCGTCCTCAAGGCCTTGGGGAAGGATGCCGCCGGACCCTGTTCCTTCTCCGACGCCCAGGCCGCTAAACTGACGCAGGCCATCGAGGCGATCGAGTCCCGCCTGATCCTGGACGCAGGGACCGATCTCGACAAGGCCGTCGCCGCCGCGAAAGAGGGCTTCGACCCCGAGGTGCGGAAGGTCTGGGATTGCTTCGCCCAAATCCAGAAGACCCCGCTCGCCGAGCTGGCCGCCGCCTTCCAAGAGACCGACCCCGGCCTGCTAGCCGACCAACTGCTGCGCCTGGCCGAGCTCCACCGCGATCGCAAGCATTTCGGGACCTCCTGGGCCCTCGCCCAGATCGCCGCCGAATATCCGAAGACCGAACAACGCGCGAAGCAATTGAGCACCTATCTCGAGGGTAAGCGCCTCTCGACCGAATACGTCTTAAGCGACATGTTCGACCACGGCGGGAGCTCGATCGCGATCGACCTGCTCGCCCTCGCGCCCAGCGTCGCCCTCACCCGGCGGCTCTCCACCGTGGCCTGGCTGGCCAAGCGCCGCGGCATCGCGCGCGTCCCGATGACGCTTCTGGCCGGCGGCGTCATGCATTGGGGATCGACGAAGGTCTTGAAGGGCCTCACGGGCTTCGACGGAAAAATCATGCCCGGCTCCTGGCGCGAGTTCGGCGGCGAGCTGACCTCTTCCACCCTGCAGAACAGCTTCGCCCTCCTGCTCGCCAACCGGAAGCTCTATTGGGGACGGCCGGGTCCCAAGCCGGTCCTCGCCGCGGCGGAAGGCGCCGAGGCGGCGCAGGCCACGGAGGCCTTCGAGACGGCCGTAACCACGGCAAAAGCCGCCCTCACCAAACCCAAGCTCGGTTTCGCGCGGCAGGCCCTGCGCAGCGGCCAAGTGTTCGGTCGCGGGCTTTGGTGGAGCGCAAAGACGGGCCTCAAAGTCGGCACCATCGGCGTGGGCGACTTGGCGCTGGTGAAGACCCCGCTGCATCATTTCAACGTCCACGACATGACCCAGCGCGGAATGCCGCAATACGCGCTGAAGCTCTTTCCCAAAACCCGCGAGGCCCGACAGATCGTGTCCGAGACCTACGGGGCGCGCAATCTCTACCGCGAATACCAAAAACGCGGCGACGGCGCGGCCAAGCTGCCCAACACCCTGCCCGGCGTCGAACCGGCCCTCGACCTCGACGTCTTCCTCACCCAACTCGATCCCTCGCTGCAAGGCGACAAACGCGAGGCAGCTTACGCGGTGCTCGCCGAGGCGGCTTCCAACGAAAAACTCGGCCTCAACATCCGGCGATGGGTCCTGCAAAAACGAAAGCTGGAAGAATGGGAAGGCGCCAACCGTACCTTGGAGCGCCAGGGCATCCCGCTGCGTTACGACGCGAAGGGCGCGCTTTGCTTCACCGACTCGGAAAGCTACCCCTGCCCCGAGCCTCCCGCCAAAAAACCCTAGCCCCTCGATTTCCGGCCCGAGCCATCGGCCTCGGCCGGCGCTCTTGACCTTGCACGCCGTATCCGGGCGCGCGAGGCCCTCGTGGCGAACTTGGGCGCTTCGTGATATCCCGGCCCCATGCTCTACGCCCTGCTCTACTTGGCCTTCGGCGTCGCCGCGCTGATCTACAGCGCCTACGTCCTTTGGCAGCGCGGAACCGTGCGCGGCTGGCCGACGACGAGGGGCGAATTTCTGGAGCGCAAGGTGGAACGCTCCCCGGACGGCCGCGCGGGGCGCACCGCGGCGCCGGCCTTTCGATACGAGGCCCTGGTGAAATACCGCTACCAAGTGAAAGGGCGCGATTACGTTTGCGACCGCCTCTATCGCGTGGGTTGGGTCACGAGCAGCCGGAAAAACCGCCAGGCCCTGCTGGACCGATTGCCGGATCCGCCGGCGGTTCGCTACAACCCCGACGACCCGCAAGACGCCTGCCTGCTGGCGCTTCCCTTGAGCTCGGCGATATGGGGGCTGGCCGTGGGGGCGGCGATCACGGTCACCGCCTTGCTCTACCTCGCGGTCAAGCTGCTGGATCGCCCGCCCGCCGGCTGAGCGAGGGGGGCCGGCCCGGCTTAGGACCCCAGCTTTTTCAAAAATTCGTCGAAGCGGCGGATCTCGGGGCCCATCCGAATCAGAAAGCTCCGCGTCCCCTCGGGGGTCTGGACGGTGAAGGCCCCCGTGCCCTTGCCGCGTTCCTCGACGCGCAGCGCGGCATCGGATTCCAGCTCGGCCAAGCGCCGCTTGAGCTCGCGGACCTGTTTGGCCGTCAGCCGACCCTGCCGCGGCTCACCACCGCTGTACATCCCCGTGGAGCTCTCTTCGGGGCGGACGGGGACGTAGCGGAAGCTCACGGCCGCATCCTTCGACCTCTGCTCGAAATGGTATTGGTTGGCGCTGCCGTCGCCGTAATCCAAGGCCCAAAACGCGCGGAGGGCTTCCTCGGCGAAACCCGGCGGGGCCACGAATAAGAAACCGAACAAGAGCAGGCAGCGAGAAATTTGCAGTTTCATCGGCACCTCCGTTTTTTACCGCGCCGCGTTCGGGACTCCCGGCCGCGGCGCGGGCAGTAGGACCATCAAGACAAAACCGGCCAGGATCATCGCCAGGCAGAGCAGCTGCCCCATCGAGAGCGGGCCCAGGACCGTCCCCAGCTGGGGGTCGGGCTCGCGGAAAAATTCGACGATGAAGCGCAGGACCCCGTAGCCGACCAGCAGCATGCAGGAGACGTAGCCGTCCTTCTTCTGCAGGCGCGAGGTCGCGTAGAGGATCAGCCATAGGATCGGCCCCTCGAGAAAGGCCTCGTAGAGCTGCGAAGGGTGCCGCGGCCTCGGCCCCCCGCCGGGAAAGACCATCGCCCAGGGCGCGTCGCTGACGCGGCCGTAGAGCTCGCCGTTGATGAAGTTGCCGATGCGCCCGAAGCCCAAGCCGATCGGCGCGCAGAGCCCGACATTGTCGGCGACGTGATAGAAGGGCAGCTGCACCCGCCGCGCGAAGAGATACATCGCCAAGATCGTCCCGGCCAGGCCGCCGTGGAAGCTCATCCCTCCGTGCCAGATCGCCGGGATCTCCCAGGGATGCTCGAGGTAGAATTGCGGGTTGTAAAACACCACATAGCCCACGCGCGCCCCGAGGATGAGGCCGTAGAAGCAATAAGTGACCAGCAGCGAGACGTCGCCCGCCTGCGGCAGGCGGAACAGGCCCCGCCGGTAGCGGTAGCGCAGCAGAAAATAGGCGCAGGTGAAGCCCAGCAGGTACATGAAGGCGTACCAGCTCAGGCCCACGGGGCCGAGACGGAACAGAAAGGGGTCGATTTGCGGAAAGGCCAAGGCCGCTGGCGGCATGCGAAACTCCTCCGGCTATTCTTAACGTCCGGGAACGCTTCCGCAAAGCAAACAATCCGGCCGGCGCCCAAGAAAATCCCCTTCGCGAAAACCGCGCCTGGCTTCATTTTCCCGACTTTTTACCGGCGCCGAGAGATTTTCCGTTGACCACAGCATCTAGTTATGACAAGACGGAAAACACACAAGATATTGTGGTTTTTCTTCCCAGGTTCTATAATCAAAAAACTAAAAATTGTTGAATTTTAGGGGTTTATGGCGTCTTGCCGCCCCGCGTCACTTCATCATCTCGAGGAGGATCCCCATGACCGTGAAGGCCCTACCGTCCGTCCGCTCCAATCGCCGCGCCGCTACCACCGGCAAGGGCAAGGGACTGAAGATCAACCGCCGCCACACCGAGGCCGGCAAGGACCCGCTGGAGTCCCTCTCCTACGAGTACCGCACCTCGGTCATCACCAATCCCGACGGCTCGGTGGTCTTCAAGATGGACAACGCGGAGATCCCCAAGGGCTGGAGCCAGTTGGCCACCGACATCATCGTCTCGAAGTACTTCCGCAAGGCGGGCGTGCCCAAGACAGGCCGCGAGACCTCGGCCAAGCAGGTCGTGCACCGCATCGCGCACAGCATCCGCGTCGCGGGCGAAACCCTGGGCGGCTACTTCGCGAGCCCGGAGGACGCGCAGGCCTTCGAGGACGAGCTGAAATATCTCCTCATCACCCAGCGCGGGGCCTTCAACTCGCCGGTGTGGTTCAACTGCGGCCTCTACCAAGAATACGGCATCGAGGGCTCGGGCGGTAACTACTTCTGGAACCCGAAGGACGGCAGCATCGGCACCACCGTCAACTCCTACGAGCACCCGCAATGCTCGGCCTGCTTCATCCAGGCGGTCGACGACGACCTGATGAGCATCTTCGACCTGGCCAAAAACGAGGCGCGCCTCTTCAAGTACGGCTCGGGCACGGGCTCCAACTTCTCCAAGATCCGCGGCCACCAAGAAAAACTCAGCGGCGGCGGCACCTCCTCGGGCCTGATGAGCTTCCTCGAGGTGTTGGACCGCGGCGCCGGCGCCACCAAGAGCGGCGGCACCACGCGGCGCGCGGCCAAGATGGTCTGCCTCGACATGGACCACCCCGAGATCGTCGACTTCATCAACTGGAAGGTCCGGGAAGAGCGCAAGGTGGCGGCCCTGATCGCCGCCGGCTACTCCAGCGACTTCAACGGCGACGCCTACCGCACGGTCGGCGGGCAAAATTCCAACAACTCGGTGCGCGTCACCGACGAGTTCATGAACGCCGTGACCGAGGACAAGGAGTGGAAGACCTACATGCGCACCACCGGCGCGGTGGTCGACGTGCTGCAGGCCCGCGACCTCTTCAAGCAGATCGCCTTCGCCGCCTGGGCCTGCGCCGACCCCGGCGTGCAGTACGACAGCACGATCAACCGGTGGCACACCTGCAAGAACACCGGCCGCATCAACGCCAGCAATCCCTGCTCCGAGTACATGTTCTTGGACGACACGGCCTGCAACCTCTCCTCGATCAACCTGACCAAGTACTTGAACGAGGACGGCAGCTGGGACGTCGAGGGCTACCGTCACGCGATCCGCACCCTGATCCTGGCGCAGGAGATCCTGGTCGATTTCAGCTCCTACCCGACCGAGCGCATCGCGCAGAACAGCCACGACTTCCGCCCGCTGGGCCTGGGCTACGCCAACCTGGGCTCGGCCCTGATGATCCAGGGCATCCCCTACGATTCCGAAGAGGGCCGGCAGACCGCCGCGGCGCTCACCGCCATCCTCTGCGGCCACGGCTACGCGACCTCCGCCGAGATCGCGGCCGCCAAGGCCCCCTTCCCCGGCTTCGAGATGAACCGCGAGCCCATGCTCGAGGTCATCGGCATGCACCGGGACGCCGCCTACAAGATCGACGCCGCCGCCTGCCCCGCCGAGCTGTTGAAGGCCGCCCAGGAAGACTGGGACGACGCCCTCAAGCTGGGCGAGCAGCACGGCTACCGCAACGCCCAGGCGACGGTCCTGGCGCCCACCGGCACCATCGGCCTCTTGATGGACTGCGACACCACCGGCATCGAGCCCGACTTCGCCCTGGTGAAGTTCAAGAAGCTGGCCGGCGGCGGCTACTTCAAGATCATCAACCAGTCGGTGCCCGCCGCGCTCAAGAAACTGGGCTACTCGGCCCGCGAGATCGCCGACATCGTCACCTACGTGCGCGGCACCTCCAGCCTGCACGGCGCGCCGCACGTCAACCGCGACAGCCTGCACGCCAAGGGCTTCACCGAGAGCGAGATCGAGAAGATCGAGGGGACGCTGGAAGGCGTCTTCGACATCTCCCAGGCCTTCAGCGCCTGGAACATCGGCGACGAGACCCTGCAGCGCCTGGGCTTCAAGAAGGAGAAGTTCAAGGAACCCTCCTTCAACCTGCTCTCCGCGCTGGGCTTCACCTCGACGCAGGTGCAGGAGGCCAACGACGTGATCTGCGGCCGCATGACGATCGAGGGCGCGCCGCACTTAAACCCCGACCACCTGCCGATCTTCGACTGTGCCAACAAGTGCGGCCAATACGGCAAGCGCTTCCTGGCCCCGATGAGCCACGTCCGGATGATGGCGGCCACCCAGCCCTTCCTCTCGGGCGCGATCAGCAAGACGGTCAACCTGCCGGAAGAGGCGAGCGTCGAGGATATCGAAGAAATCTACATGGAGGGCTGGAAGCTCGGCCTCAAGGCGGTGGCCCTGTACCGCGACGGCTGCAAGTTGAGCCAGCCGCTCTCCACCAAGAGCGACAAGAAGGAAGAGGCGAAGGAGGAGACCTCGGCGGTCGCCGCCGCGCCGGCCCTGCAGCGCCGCCGCATGCCGCGCAAGCGCCGCGGGGTCACGCAAGAGGCGCGGGTCGGCGGCAACAAGGTCTACCTGCGCACCGGCGAGTACGAGGACGGCACCTTGGGCGAGATCTTCATCGACATGCACAAGGAAGGCGCCGCCTTCCGCAGCATGATGAACTGCTTCGCGATCGCGGTCTCGCTGGGCCTGCAGTACGGCGTGCCGCTGAAGGAGTTCGTCGACGTCTTCACCTTCACCCGCTTCGAGCCGCAGGGGCCGGTCGACCACCCGAACATCAAGTTCGCGACCTCGATCATCGACTTCATCTTCCGCCTCTTGGGCCTGGAGTACATGGGCCGCACCGACCTGGTGCAGGTGAAGCCCAACGAGCAGCAGCTCTTGGATCTGGCCAGCGTCAAGTCGCAGACCGAGAAGACCCCCGGCGCAACGCCGGCCGCCAAGCCCTCCTCGCCGCCGCAGCTGGCGGTGATCCAGGGCGAGCGCGCCGAACCCGTCGAGGGCAAGGCCGAGAACACCTTAAGCGACCACCTCTCCACGATGATGGGCGACGCCCCCTTCTGCGACCAATGCGGCCACATCACGGTGCGCAACGGGGCTTGCTACAAGTGCCTGAATTGCGGGAATTCGATGGGGTGCTCGTAAAAATTGGAACGGTGTTGAGCTAACACTAATCTACCTGCCTCTTCTGAAGTGTGGAGGCAGGTAGATTTTTTTTTGAAGAGTGAAGGAGATAGGCATCATGAAATATAAAAGATCTTCCACATACATTCGTAGAAATAATTTAAGCACTAATAGAAATACCCTTAAGGTTTTAAAGAAAGTCTCACTGGTCTTTTCTTCTGAAGAATTAAGTTTTAATTTATACTCCGACAAGATTACCCTCGGGACAAATACATTTAACCTTAATAAATCTTTGTCCCGCCGGATCTTCTAGGAAGTAATTTATTTATTTCTCAGTCACCTCCGCCTCGACCAATTTCCCCAGCAGCACCAGGCACTCCTGCCACCCCACATAGCAGGCCTCGGCCGGGATGACGTCCGGCACGCCCTCTTGCACGACCTGCAGCTCCGTCCCGCAGGACACCGGCTTCAAGGTGACGATCGTCTCCATCAGGCCGGGCAGATTCGGGTCGTCGAATCGGTCGGTATAGCGCAGGCGCTCGTGGGGCACCAGCTCGAGGTACTCGCCGCCGAAGGAGTGGCTCTGTCCGTTAGAGAAATTCGTGAACGACATCTGGTAGCTGCCGCCAACCTTGGCGTCGAGGCGATGGACTTGGGCAGTGAAGCCGTTGGGCGGCAGCCACTTGGCCAGGGCGGCGGGGTCCAGGAAGGCGCGGTAGACGCGCTCGGGCGGGGCCCGAAAGACGCGGTGCAAACGGATCGTATTCGGCATGAGGGACTCCTTGCTCTGGGTGAGCCGAAAGCATAAGAGCCTCGCTTCCGAAAATCAAAGGATCCCGGCCTCCGCCCTTCCCTTTTTTTCCGCGATCCCTTAACCTTTCTTTAAGTTCGCCCACTCATAGGGCTTTGGGGGGCCGTCGAGCGCTCCAGCTCCCCAACGAAGGCCAAGGTCATGAAATTATCTAAAATTTGGAATTTACTCGCGGTTTTCCCCTCCGTCGCGGGCCTCACCGCCTGCGAAACCCTCTTCATCGACGAGTGCTACGACCCCTATTACGGGTACTATTACTGCGACGATTACGACGACATTTACACCATCCAGGCCGCCATCGACCTGGCCCAGCCGGGCGACACCATCTTCCTCAAGCGGGGTACCTACTCCCCCTCGACCAACGGCGAGTACTTCCCGATCTTTCTGAAAAACGGCGTCAGCCTGAAGGGCGAGGACCCCGAAAACACCATCATCGACGCCGAGGGCTACGACCAAGCCCTCAACCTCTTCAACTACAACAGCGGCGTCATCTCCAACCTGACGATCACCAACGGCAACAGCGACTTGGGCGGCGGCATCTACGCCGAAAACTCCAGCGGCATCCTGAGCAACCTGATCGTCGTCGGCAATCGGGCCAGCGAGGCCGGCACCGGCATCTACCTGAAAAACTCCGACGGCCTCATCCTCAACAACCTCATCGTCTACGGCAACGCCAGCAGCAGCGACACCGGCAACGACGGTCCGGCCCAGGTCGAGAACGACGACTCCACCGTCACCTTCAACAACAACGTCGTGGCCTTCGGAGACTCCGACGGGGTCCGGCTCAACTTCGGCGCCGACGGCGTTTACGAGAACAACATCTTCTACCAAAACGGCTTCGCCGGCGAGGGCGCCGGTTTCGCCGACACCGACCCCGTCACCGCCGCGCAGATCCAATACAACATCTGCTTCGGCAACTCCGCCTCCGACTTCTATCTCAACGGCCTGGACCTGACGGCCGCGGAGGCCAACAACCTGGACGGCTCGGACCTCATCTCCAACAACTTCTCGGCCGACCCGCTGTTCTTCGACCCGACGGGCGGCGATTTCTTCCCGCAACCCGGCTCGCCCGCCATCCAGGCCGGCGATCCCAGCCCCAGCTTCAACAACCCCGACGGGACGCGCAACGACATCGGCGCCTTCGGCGGGCCCTTCGCGCGCTGATCGCGCCTCCCGCGGCGCCAGCCCTTGTACAAAATCCAACGTGGCTTGGAGACTACCATCCTCACTCCTAGGCCCGTGTCCGACGCGCGCGTGGCCTCCATTCCCAATCGCGGCCCCGCCTTCTGCACAGAATTATTCCTTTTCTCCCTTCGCGAGAGTCACTGAAAAATTTTTTTCTCCCGCCCCCGCGAAGCCCGCGCGAAAATAAATTTTTCTTGGCGATCGTTTTTTCCCTCCCCGCCGGCGCGCGTTTTTGGCCCGCGTCCCGCCGCCCCCGCCTCTCTCTCCAAAAAAGACCCCCGCGGCCACGCAACTTTTTTGGAAAATTTTCGGAGCCCGCGCACCAGCCGCCTCCCACGGACCTTGGCACGCGCTTTGCTTTCGCCACCAAGCGGAATGGAGGAAGGGGCGTCACTGAAACCACAACCGTCTCTTTTAGGGGAGTGTAGGATGAACAAGCGTAACTATCTTTTCATGGCGGCCCTGGCGATGGGCCTTTTCTTCCAATCGATCGAGGCGGAGGCACGCTATAGCGAAATCCCTCCGGTCTCCGATGAGGTCCTCGAGGACGTCCCTGCCGAGGAGGAGGAAGGGCCTGCCGAGAAGGTCTGCTTTTGCCACAATATCAACCATAACCCCCACACCATCTGCACAGCCAACCAAGCCTTGATCCACGCGCATATGGCGCATGTGGACGGCGAGGTGCCCGGCGTCGAGGATGCCTTGGGCGTTTGCCCGGGGGACGAAGTCCCCGGCGACGAGGAGGAGCCCGGCGACGAAGGCGAAGGCCCCACAGACGAGGGGGAACAGCCCTCCGACGAGGGGGAACAGCCCTCCGACGAGGGGGAACAGCCCTCCGACGACGCGGAAGAGCCCGGCGAAGAGGAAGAGCAACCTTCGGATGAGACCGAGGAGCCGACGGAAGAAGTCGAGGAGACTCCGGCGGCGGAGGAAGGGATTCCCTCGGAGGACGAGCTGAACGGAATCCCCGAGGCCACCAAGGTCGACGGCTTCGAGGCCGACGGCGAGATCGCGGTGGACGAGGTGGGCAGCCCCTTCGATTACCCCGCCTGGTACTTCGAAGGCAGCGGCAACATGGGCTGCGCCCTGGGCGACGCCGGCAGCGGCACCACCGACCTGGCGCCCTGGGCCCTCTTTGCCGCGGCGCTGATGATTTCGCCCTTACGCAGGGGCAAGAAGTAACTTAAAGGTCTCTGTTGAAAATAACCCACCGGTCATCGGGCCAAGCCGCCGAAGGCGGATTGGCGGGCCCCGAAAATCCGAAGGATTTTTGGGCGGTAAATGGAGGCCGGACTTGCTCCGGCCGGAATAACGACGGGTTTTTTCAACAGTGTTACAGAGGAGAAGTGGTAAGGGAACGGGCCGTCGCGCGAGCGGCGGCCCTTTTTTTTCCTTGTCTTGGGTCGGGGAGCTCCTTACTGTGCCCGCACTTAAGGAGGTTTCCATGCGATCCCAACGCCTTCCCTTCCACCGCAAAGGCCTGTTCTCCCTCTTATCCGTCTTGGCGACGCTTTTATTGGGAGGCGAGGCCTCCGCGCAGACCCTTTACGGGGCCGCCACCAATTCCGCATCCGGAGGACAACCCCGGCCCAGCAGCCTGTATACGATAGACCCCCAAACCGGCACGGCCACCGAGGTCGGTCCCATCGGTTTCAACAATGTCACCGGTTTGGCCTTCCTCCCCGACGGCCGGCTGGTCGGCAGCGCGAACGGGGACAACGAATTCGTCGACAATACCGCCCTTCTCATCGAGATCGACACCGCGACGGGACAAGGCACTTTGATCGACGTCATCGACGACAACGTCAACGGCGAATGCGGCCGCATGCCCGACATCACCTACGACCTCACCCGAAACACCCTCTTCGGCTACAGCGACAGCTGCGACACCCTGGAAGGCTTATATACGATCGATCCCGTCACCGGCGCCGGCACGCCGCCCGCCAATCCCTCCGGCTTCGACGACGGCGGCAACGGCCTCGCGGCGCACCCCGTCACCGGGACGATTTACGGCACGCCCATCGATTCCGACGGCCTGATCACGATCGACCCCGCCACCGGGGTCGCCACCCTCATTCCGGCCAGCGCGGGCAACGGCGTCAACGCCGTCAATGCCCTGGACTTTCATCCGGTGACGCTCCAGCTCTACGGATCCTTCCGGGATTTCGACGGCAACGACGATTCCTTTTTGGTGACGATCAACACTGAGGACGGCGTGGTCACGACGGTCGGCCCGACGATCCTGGGCCTGGACGCCATCGCCTTTTCCCGGTTTTGCGGGGACGGCCAGCCGGCCTTCAACGAGGAATGCGACGACGGCAACGACGTGAACGGGGACGGCTGCGAAAACGACTGCACGCTCAGCCTCTGCGGCAACGGCACGGTCGACTCCGGGGAAGAATGCGACGACGGCAACTTCGCGGCCGGCGACGGCTGCGACGCCCTCTGCCTCCTGGAGGCCGTCTGCGGCAACGGCACGCAGGACCCCGGCGAGCAATGCGACGACGGCAATTCGGTCGATGGGGACCTCTGCACCAATCTCTGCGCCCTGAACCCCGCGATCAACGGAGGCGGCTGCGCCCTGTCGGTGCCGCGGGCGGCCCACGGCCTCCCGTCTTTTTCGGCGGCCCTCGGGGTCTTGGGACTCCTGATCTTGGGCTTGCGGGTCCGAGCCGGACGCTAGGCTTTCTTCAAAATAAAAAAGCCGGTCGCAAGGCCGGCTTTTTTTATGCCTTGAAACTATAGCTCCAACCCTTGCTCCGCCAGGGCCCTCGCCACCCCCGCGTCCTCGCCCATCTTCCGGTACCAGCCCAGGAGGTTGGGATACTCCGTCATCGGCCGCGGCAGGCGCTTGTTCCAGCGGAACAGCGCGAAGAGGTAGGCGTCGACGACCGTCTTCCGCCCCTCCAAGACCCAGTCGCGTCCCGCCATTTGCCGCTCCATCAGGTCCATCTGCTTGTAGATCTGCGCCTGGGCCTGCTCTTGGACGGCCGGATGCTGGGCGGGGGCCGGATGGTAGCGGGCGGTCAGGAAGAAGGGATAGAAGGCCGGGTGGACATTGCCGCCCAAGTGCGAGATCCATCGGTTCATCTCGTAGCGCGCGCGGATCCCCTCGCCGGGGCCGAGCCGCGCCTCGGGGAATTTCTCCGCAAGGTAGGTTAATATAGCGCCGCACTCGGTGAGCGTCGCGCCGTCGTCCTCGATCAGGGCGGGGACTTTGCCGAGGGGGTTGATCTTGAGATACTGCGGGTCCTGCAGCAGCTCGCGGTCGATCTTCCAAATCTCGAATGGACGGCCTATCCAGTGCAGGGCGATGTGCGGCGCCAGGGCGCAGCTGCCGGGCATGTAGCAGAGCTTCATTTCGCGTCCTCCTTCTTCTCGGCGGCCTTCCTCGCCTCTTCCGCCCGCTTTTTGGCTTCCCTTTCGGCCTCCTCCCGCTCGCGCTCCTCCCAATCCTCCTTGTCCTCGGCGCTCATCGGCGAGATGCGGAAGCTGCCGAAGTCGAAACCGAAGTTGACGCCGGTGCCGGTCCCCTTGATGTCGAGCGAGATGTCGTCCTTCGAAAGCGACTGCCCGATCCTCGACTTCACCGCCCCGCCGTGTCCGCCGACCGAGGCGTATTTGCCGTAAAGCTCTTCCAACTTCCGGACCGGAGAAAACTTGCCCGAGCCGTTGGCGATGTTGTTCTTCCCGAACTGCACCCCGCCGCCATGGGTGCGGATCTTGACGTCGGCCTTCTGGCCGTTATTGCAAGTAATGGTCCCCTCGCCCTTGCCGGACTTGTAGAAGACCGCCCAACTGCGCAGCTCGAAGGCCATCGCGCACTGGACCTTGCCCTTGGCCTTGCCGGCCTTCGCGTCCTTGGCCTCGTCTTTGGCGCGGCCGGCCGCGGGAAGGACCAAGAAAAGGGCGGCCGCCGCCAGGAGGCCTCTTTTCGCTAAGATTCGCATCGCCGACTCCTCCGAAAAATGGGTTAGCGGACTCGAAAATCGCAACGGGGAGATTTTACCCGGATTGGCCGGGAAGAAAAGCCGGCATTGAAAAAATCGCGAGACCCGGAGCCGCCTCCCGGTTTATACCTGGATCCGTCAAGGAGGCCGCCATGCGCCGTTCCTTTCTTCGCTTATGGATCGTCCTGCTCTGCCTGACTCCCCTCGCCGCCTGCCAGCGGAGCGCCCCGCTCCGCCACCAAATCGAGGCATTCTCCCGCGGCTTCAACCAATGCAGTCCGGGGAACGAAAACTGCACTTATTTGAAATTCTCCTACCCCGTCTTTAGCCAGGGGCCGAACCCCGCCGGGCTGAAGGCGATTAACCGGCGCGTCATGGACTTCCTGCTCGCGCCGACCGGAGAAAAGAAAGCGAGCGACCTGGAGGGCTTTGCCGCGGACTTCTTCGCGGACTTCCAGGCCTATCGCCGGCAATTCCCCAACGCGCCTCAGATTTGGAGCCTAGAGCGCGGCGTCGACGTCCTGGTCCAGGACCCCAAGATCCTCAGCCTCTCCTTCCGGGAGACGCAGTTCCTCGGCGGGGCCCACCCCAATTCGAGCCGGACGCTGGCCAGCCTCAATCCCAAGAACGGCGCGCCCTATACGCTAGATGAGCTCCTGCTTCCCGGCTATCTCGACAAGCTGAACGCCTTGGGCGAGAAGAAATTCCGCGAGGTCCGAAAGATCCCCGAGGGCCAGGGCCTCGAGGAGGCCGGCTTCGATTTCCCCGGCGGAAAATTCCAACTCAACGACAACTTCGCGGCCGGCGCGGACGGGCTGATCTTCTATTTCAATCCCTACGAGGTCGCGGCCTACGTCTACGGGCCCACCGAGGTCGAGATCGGCTACGGCTCTCTCAAGGACCTCGTCAACCGCAAGGGGCCGCTGCGCGACTTGGCCAAATAGGCCTCACTTCGGGTCGGGCTCGAGGTACTCCGGATTGTTGAGGAAGAAGTCCCGATGCTCCGAAGGCGGCGTCTCCCACTTCAGCTGCTTCGCGTCCAGGACCGAGGTCGGGTAATCCGTGAACATCACGACGATGCGCAGGCCGTCGGTGTACCAGGTGTCGTCCATGAAATTTTTTCTGGGATGCTCGTAAGTGTACTCGCCGACGCCCTTGACGTAGCCGAAGCCGCCGACGGCCTCCGAATACAGCAGGTCTTGCAGGACGAAGTCGCGCGCCTCGTCGACGTCGGAGTCGATCTTGTGCGTCATGAAGAAGGGCGACTTGAGGGTCCCCCGAATGCCGATGTCACGGCTGATCGTGCCGATCCAAACGGGCTTGCCCAGGTAACGCAGCGGGGTCATCCACAGCCGGAGATGATTGCGCTGGTGGATGGTCCGCCGAGGCTTCTGGAAGGACATGTCCTGTCCCCGCCCGAAGAGGTAGAGCTTGCTCATCGGGGCGTTTTCGTAAGGCGTGTGGAAGAAAAAGGCCTTGAACATCTTCCAGGACGAACCCTTGTCCTGCGCCGCGGTCTCCTTCCAGCCGCGCCGGATAAAGCTGGTGATCAGGTCCTCGTCGTCCCCGACGAAGACCAAATTGACCGCGTCTCCCTTGCCGCCCTGGCCCTTCTTATTGAAGGTGCAGCAGGGATAGGCCTCCAGCTCCTTGCGCAGGGCGGCCAGATCGACCTCGCGGATCTCCTCGGGCTTGTAGAGCTTGTCGAAATCGACCGTTTGGAAATCCGCCTTCAGCCCGGGCACCGGCACCACGAAGGAAAAGCGCTTCAAGTCGTCCTCGGCCAAGAGCTCGACGCTGACCTCCTTGGCTCCTTGGTCGGCGTTGACGTAGACGAAACCCTCGGTGGTCTTCCCGGGCGGGGCGTAGAAATCGATCTGCTGGTCGTTGAAATACTCGTCCATCTTCGCCTGGTCGTGCTTGGCGTGACCGAAGTGGTGCCGGTAGGCCGCCTCGTTGGGCGAGTAGTAATCCGGGTCCATGGCGATGGGCATGAGCCAGTAGGGCTTCACGTCGTCGTTGACCACCTTCAACCACACCGGCTGGATCCGCTTTTTCGCCAACGGCACGCCGAAGTAATACTTGCTCTCCTTGTCGCTGAGCGCCGCGACGGAGACCTTCAGCTTGCCTTGCTCCTGGGTCTGGACGCGCTGGTGGAACTCGGCGTCCCGGGAGGAGTGGGGGCGAAACTTCGCGCAGGCGCCGCCGAGCAGCGGCAAAAGAAGAGCGGCCAGCAGGGCCCGGCCTAGTCGTTTCATAGCCATCCTGGGTGTTTTCCTTCCGGGGGAATTTGGGGTATTTTGCCGGGGAAGCCCCAAAACGCCAACCGAAATCCAAAGAAAGGCCCCTATGCCCCGTCTCATGCCCCGTCTCATCCCCCATCCCACCGTCATCCCGGCCGCCGGCAACAAACCCAAGGTCATCCGCGAATACGTCGGCAGGGTGAACACGGACACCCAGGCCTTAAGCCTCGCCCACATGCAGAGTCCGGCGGGTTGGACCGAACCGGGCCAGCGGCCGGAATTCGACGAGTACACCTTGGTTCTGAAGGGATCTCTGACCGTGGAGTTCGAGGGCGGCAGCCTGAAGGTCGGCGCGGGCCAGGCGGTGATCGCCGCCAAGGGCGAGTGGGTTCGCTACAGCAGCCCCGACCCGGAAGGGGCGGAATACATCGCCCTCTGCCTGCCGGCCTTCTCCCCGCAGACCGTGCACCGGGACTAGGTGTTGCAGCCGTCCGCCCCGCCCGCCTGCTGCTCGCAGGCCTGGGGGTCAGCGGTCTCCGCGCAGAGCGTGTTGTAGTAGTTGCACAAGGAGTGGTTGAATTCGATGTCGGTGACGTCGGTGGGCCCCGAGACGGGGTTGCCGAAGGTGATGTCGAGCTCGGTCTCGACGTGTCGGTAAAAATAGGTCTTGTAGGTCCCGCCCTCGAAGACCACCGTCACCTGGTTGGGCAACTTGGGCACCAGGTCGTTGGTGTTGACCACCCGCCAACTGGTCGCGACGTTGGGATCGTAGGTATTGAGCCCGAACTTGGGATTGCCCACCCGCGGACCGGCAAAACTATACATGACGGGAGAGGCGAAAGGCGTCGCCTTGGCCAATTCCGGCGCCGCCAACACCGCCAGCGCCGCGCCGAGGCTGTGTCCGGTCACGTAGAGCGTCGTGAAATCCCCCGACTGGGCCAGTTGCTTCACCGTCTGAACGATCTCGGAATGAATCGTCGCGTAGACGCTCGTGAAGCCCTGTTCGGTCAGGCCGCCGCTCGAGAGGAAAGAGTAGGGCACTTGGCCGAGCTGCGCGTCGTCCAACCACTCGACGATCGTCTTGGTGCCGCGGAACACGACGTAGATGTTTTGGTCTTTGGTGGCGACGAAGGCGATGGGCACGCTATCGTCGGCACTCTCGCCCGCGAAGGGCTCGCTGGTCAGGTAGGTTTGCACCAAGGTGTAGGGCGCGGGTAGCGTAAAGGTCCGCCCGTTCTCGAAGTCGTTCAGCATTTGATAGGCTTGCAGGTCCAGCCTCGCCAATTCCAGTGCCAGGTCGAGGCTGAAGTTGTCGCCCGAATCCGGCGCCGAGGCGCCGAGGTCTCCGCCGCCGCCGCTGTTGCCCAGCCCCGTGTCGGGGGGAGTTCCCCCGCAGGCCGACATCGTTAAAACGCTTAAAAATAGGCAGGAAACAATCCGTCGGCAGATTAATTTAAATCCCATGGTCATTCCTTGGAGATGGATATAGTCTAGCCGCTGGATAAGGGGCTTCCAAGGAAATACCTCCATCGCTTCTTTTAAGTTCCGGCTCGTTTCGCGGAAAAGGATTAGGCCCCCGCCGATTTACCGGCCCTTCCCGTGGTGCCCGTGTCCGGAACCGCAGCCCGCCTCCGCGCACATGGGGCAACAGGCGCCGTCGCCGCCCTTGCCGCAGGCGGCCCCCTCGCCCATCATCGGGCAGGCGCCGCCTTGCATCATGGGACAGCTTTCCTTCATTTTGGCGCGACACTCGTCGAGACTCTTCTTCGACTTGAGGCACTTCACCATCTCTTGATGGGCCTTGGCCATCTTCTCATGGCGCTCGATCATCGCCTGACGATCGGGATCGCTTTGGGAATAGGCCGGGGCCGCGAAGGCAAACAGAAAACCCAGGGCTAGGACGGAGCTGAATATCTTTAGAAATGAAGTCATAAATGCCTCCTGTTTAGATAAAGTTGTTATAACCATGAATCACAAGCGCTTCACTGACCGAAATCAGTTAGTCTGCGACCTCTCCACCCTCAAGCTTCAGGCGCGCCGCGAGGGGATTTTCCAAGTATTTTTGCGGGTAATACACGGCGTCCGAAGGAATGTCTCCTCCGGGGTAATCTTGGGCTTTGCCCGAAAATATCGGGCGGGGCAGCGCGTCCAGGTAGGCCGCGACCTGCTGGGCCTGCTCGAGGCTCAGGCTCGACGGCGAAGAGAGCGGCATCGCCCGGTAGAGAAAGCCCGCCAAGGTGTAGACCCGCGCCAAGCCCGAGCCGTCGTTGAAGGTCTTGTCGCCCCAGAGGGCCGGGGCCCAACCGTCGCCGCCGCCGCTTCGGCCGTGGCAGGCGGCGCACTTTTGCTCGAAGAGCGCCCGGCCCGCCGCCGGATCGAGCTTGTCGAGGGGGGTCCGTTCCGAAGCGGGGATCCAATCCAAGGCCCGCCACTCCAAGTGCTGGTCCTTCGAGACGCCGGTCGAAAGATAGCTCACGTAATCGACGAGGTTTTGCAGGACGGCGCTGCCATCCGGCGGGGCCCTGCCGTTCAGGCTGCGCAGAAAGCAGCTCTGGAGCCGCTCTTGCAAGGTCACTGTCCGCCCGGCCCGCGGATCGAACTCGGGGTATTTCAGCGCGACGCCCACCAGGCCCAACATCCCCTGTTGGGTGCCGCCCTGAAAGTGGCAGCTGTTGCAGGAAAGGCCGTTGCCGACGTATTTCGCGGCGAACTTCGGAGTTTGATAGAAGATCTCCGCGCCCAGCTGGATGGATTCGGCCTTAAGCGGGTCCTGAGCGGCCAAGGCGAAACGTGCCGGAAATTCATGCGGCGGCCCCGCCGCGTGGGGGTTCTCCCTCGGCCCCAACGAAGCCTTTTCGCCGCGAAAGGGCACTCCCTCCGAGAGCAGCAGCACCGCGAGAAATAACGCGAACAGAAGGAAATAGAAGCCGGGCCTTTGATAAAAGCGCGTTGCCGGCACTACTCCCAGGCCTCCCAGGGCACCGGGGTCCGCGTCCACATGTCGTAGTACTGGTAGAGCGCGTTGCTGGTCGCCGCGGTGGCGCGCTGGTAGAGCTTGCTCATGTAGCTGCCGTCGTAGCGCTGCCCGTTGATGACCTGCTGGTGGGCGATGACGATGGAATTCTTCAGAGCGTTGATCTCTTTTTGGTTGAGGCCGGGATCCTGCTGGACCGCGGTCAGGCTGTCGATGGCCCGGTCGAGAAAGGCGCCCGCGCTGGCGTAGTTCTTGCCCTGGATCTGTTGGTTGGCGAGGTAGAGCGAGACCTTCGAGGCGACGAGCTTCAATACGGGGCTCTTTGAGAGCGCCACCGTCATCTTGTAGGCCTGGGTGAGATTCTGCAGGGCCGGGGATTTGCGGCGCTGGTCGATGGCGTAGTCGGCGTCGTCGAGATAATTCAAAATTTTGCCGAAGCTCAGCTCGCGCTCTTCATCCCCCTCCACCGCCTTCATCTTGTCCATGGCCTGGCGGATGAAATCGCGCACCTCCTGCAGCTTGGCGTCTCCGTCCTCCCACTGGTTTTTCTTGACCAGATCGCCGGCCTCCTTGATGCCGTCGATGATGCGGGTCATGCCGCTCTGGACTACGTTTTCGACCTCAACGGAGACGTCCGTCGGAGTCTGGCCCAGCTCGAGGGCGCTCTTGGAGTTGGGGTTGCTCCCTCCGGTCTGGGCGCTGAGGGCGGCCGGGGCCGCCAACCATAGAAGAACCAAAGCGAGTGAAACGATGGATCGCATCGGAAGCCTCCCGTCATTGCAGATTGGAGCGAAAAAGGTACTGCAATCGGCGGGATTAGTCCAATCCCATCTTGGCGCCCAACTCGAGGGCCAGGGGGGACTGGATTTTTTTCAAGGCCTCGAACTGCTTCTTGGCCTTCTTGTAGTCGAAGTGCGCCGGCTCCATGTAGAGGGTGCCCAGCTTCAGGCGCAGGGCGGGGTCTTCGGGGGCGTCGGCCACCGCGGCCTCCATCTCGGCGAGCTCGAGGGCGGGGATTTTCTTCTTGCGAAAGACCTGGCTCAGGCCGAGGTGGGCCGTCGCGAGCTTGGGTTGCAATTCGAGGGCCTGGCGGTAAGACTGGATCGCCAGCTCGTAAAGGGCGCGCTCATGATAGATATCGCCCAGCTTGACGTGCGCACCGGGGTCGAGGGGGTTAGCCTTCATCTGCTCGAAGAAGTCGGCGATGCGCGTGTCGGCCGGGGCCTCTTGCTGGAGCTGCACGGCCTGCTTGACGATGGCGGTCTCGCCGGCCTGGCCCAGGGCCAAGGCGGGGGCGAGGCACAGCAAAGCCAAGCTGGAAATTTTTAAATGCATAAGGCTCCTACGCCGCCGCGCCTCACTTGGGTTTATCGCCGAGCAGGACCAGGTCGTCGCGGTGGATTACCTCGTCGAAATATTTGTAGCCCAGGAGCTTCTCGATCTCGCTCGTCTTGCAGCCCTTGATGAGGCCGAGCTCCTTCGCGCTGTAGCTGCTCAAACCCCGGGCGAAGGGCTCCTCCCCTTCCACCTTCACGTCGATGGGGTCGCCCTGGGAGAACTCGCCTTCCACGGCGCGGACGCCGGAGGGTAGCAGAGACTTGCCCTTGCCGATCAGGGCCTCCTTGGCGCCCGCATCGACCAACAGCGCGCCGGCGGGCCTAAGCGTATAGGCCATCCAGTGCTTCTTCGCGGTGAGGCGGTCGGTGCCGCCCTTCGGGAGGATCACCGTGCCCAAGTCCTCGGCGGCGAGCAGGCGCTCGACGATCTTGGGCTCGCGTCCGTTGGCGATGATCGTCGTCACGCCGTAGTCGGCGGCCTTCTCGGCGGCCTCGAGCTTGGTGCGCATCCCGCCGGTGGAGCCGGCGCGCAGCGTGTCGGAGGCGCCCTTCCACAGGCCCCTGTCGATGCTTTCGACGAGGCCCAGGCGCTTGGCGTCCTTCTTGATCTTGGGGTCCGCGTCGTAGACCGCGTCGATGTCGGTCAGAATGACGAGCAGGTCGGCCTCGGCCACGTTGGTGACCAGGGCGGAGAGGTTGTCGTTGTCGCCGATCTTGATCTCGTGCACCGCCACGGTGTCGTTCTCGTTGATGATCGGGATCACGTCGAGGCGCAGCAGCTCGGCGATCGCATGGCGCGCGTTGAGGAAGCGGCGGCGATTGGCGAGGTCGTCGCGCGTGAGCAGGATCTGGGCGACGTTGATCTCGCGCTTGGCGAAGGCCTTTTCGTACTCGTGCATCAGGGCGGTCTGGCCGGCGGCGGCCATCGCCTGCTTCTGCGGGATCAGGTGCGGCTTCTTCGCAAAACCCAGGCGCTTCATGCCCGCGGCGATGGCGCCGGAGCTGACCAGGATCACCTTCTTGCCCGCCGCGCGCAGCTCGGCGACCTCGGAGGCGAGGCGCTGGAAGACCTTGGGGTCGAGGCGGCCCTCGGCGTCGGTCAGGATCGAGGAGCCGATCTTCACTACGATGCGTTTTTTGTTTTTTAAGGCCGACCGCATATCCATTATTACAAAATTTCTTTTTCCAGGGCGCGGAGCAACTTGTCCACTCCCTGCCCCGTCACCGCGGAGAGCGCAAAGGTCTTCAATTTCTTCGCGGCGAAGGCCTTCTCCGCCTTTTCTAATACCTTCGGATCGGAGAGCAAATCGATTTTTGTGAAGACCACCCAGCGCAGGCGCTTCTTGAACTCGGGGGAATAGGCCAAGAGCTCCTTGTCGATCATTTGATAGGACTTCCAGGGGTCCGGGTATTCCGGGTCGCTCAAGTCGATCAGGTGCAGGAAAACCCGGGTCCGCTCGATGTGGCGCAGGAACTTGACGCCCATGCCTGCGCCCTCGTGGGCGCCCTCGATCAGGCCGGGGATGTCGGCCACCGTGAAGCTCTTCAGGCCCGCCTTCACCACGCCCAGCTGCGGCGTCAAGGTCGTGAAGGGATAGTCGGCGATCTTCGGCTTGGCCGCCGAGATGCGCGAGATCAGGGTCGACTTCCCCGCGTTGGGCCGGCCGATCAGGCCGACGTCGGCCAAAAGCTTGAGCTCGAGGGTCAATTCCCGCTCCTCGCCCGCCTTGCCCGGCGTAGACCGGCGCGGGGCGCGGTTGACCGAGGAGACGTAAGAGAGGTTGCCCCGCCCGCCGCGGCCGCCCTTCGCCGCCAGGTAGCGCTGGCCGGGCTCGATGAGATCCGCCAAGATCTCGCCGCTCTCCGGGTCCTTGACCACCGTGCCGACCGGAACCCGCACCACCTCGTCGCGGCCGGTGCGGCCGTAACGGTTGGCGCCTTGGCCGTGGCCGCCGCGCTCGCCCTCGAAGATCTTGCGGTAGCGGAAATCCAGCAGGGTCAGCAATCCCGGGTCGGCCTGAAAAACCACCGCCCCGCCGTCCCCGCCGTTGCCGCCGTCGGGCCCCCCGCGCGGCACGTACTTCTCCCGCCGGAAGGAGACGCAGCCGTCGCCGCCCCCACCGCCGCGTACTGTAATGTGGACTTCGTCGATGAACTTCATTTCATTCCCTTAACCTCTCATGCGATCCCAGAGCGAAATTGGCATGGGAAAATCGAAATTGGAGGCAAAGGCCGAAAAAAAACCCCGCAGTGAGATCGCTGCGGGGTCTTGATTGAAAATCGCTTCGGCTTCAAGCCGACGGATAGACGCTCACCCGCTTCCGGTCGCGGCCGAACTCTTCGTACTTCACCACGCCGCTGATCTTGGCGAAAAGGGTGAAATCCTTGCCCTGGCCGACGTTCTTGCCGGGGTAGATCTTGGTGCCGCACTGCCGCACGAGGATGGAACCCGCGGGGATGCTTTGGCCGCCATAGACCTTCACGCCGCGCCGTTGGCCGTTGGAGTCGCGCCCGTTTTTGCTGGAGCCGCCTGCTTTCTTATGTGCCATGACATCTTCCTCTATCGAATCTTGTTTCGGGTTTTTTGCGAAATCCGCGGGGGCCGTTCGCGAACGGCCCCTACCCCGAAATTTGTTTGATCAGGACCTCGGTGAATTCTTGCCGATGCCCGAAATGCTTCGAATAGCCCTTGCGGCGCTTCTTCTTGAAGACCATGACCTTCTTGTCCTTGGCCTGAGCGACGATCTCGCCGGCGACCTTCGCCGTCTCGACGACCGGCGTGCCGATCACGGGGGTCTCGCCGCCCACCAAGAGCACGCGGGTGAATTCGATCGACTGACCGACCACGCCCTCGGGGACCTTTTCGATTTTGACCTTTTCGCCTTCGGAGACCTTGTATTGCTTCCCGCCGGTCTCGATGATCGCGTACTTCATAAGAAATCCTTTGCGCAAAAACCCGCGCCCCAAAAGAGATGCGAGGGCGCGAAGAGTTATCCGTTTTTCCCCACCGAGTCAAGAAGAGGCCTCGGGAAAAAATCAGCCCCTGACGCGCTGTCCGGGGACTCGCCGCCACATAAAAATCCCTCTAATTTTCAAAATCTTATCCGATTGGAGGGCCCGACCTCCGCGGCCGGAGGCCCGTCCAGCGCGCCCCGCCGGTGAACTGTTTATTAAAATTAAATAATTTCAATAAGTTAAAGCCACGGTCTCCGAGAGGCCTCGGGCAACCCCGCTATTTTAATATTTTGGCCTGAAATTTGAACATATTTTTCTTCGGGAGAAGGAGATTCCCGATGAGCCGTATCTTTAAAAACCTGGTCGACCGCTACTTCAAGGTCTATTTCGCCCTGTCCCTGATGGGCTTCGTCTTGACGATCGTCCTCATGACCCTGCCCAAGTGGTTCCGCTAGGCGTTCAGCCGCGGATCGCCTTGACCTCGTAATGCTCGGGGTTGAAGCTGGCCACCGGCTCGACCACGATCTTCTTGTAGATCTTTTTTTCCAGCTCGATCAGCCCCTCCCGCTCTTCGTCGTTCAAGACCTCGTAGACCGAGGGATGTACCTGCACCAATATCTTGCTCTCGTCCATGCCCTGCGCCTCTCGCTGGATCTGGCGGAAGATCTCGTAGCAGACCGTCGTCCGGCTCTTGATGTAGCCGCGGCCCTCGCAGACCGCGCAGCTCTCGCAGAGCACCCGCGCGAGGCTCTCGTGCGTGCGCTTGCGCGTCATTTCGATCAAGCCCAGCTCGGTGATGCGGCTTAGGGTCGTCTTGGAACGGTCGCGGCGCAACGCCTCGCGCAGCGCCGAATAGACCCGCTCGCGGGAGCTGCGGCGCTCCATGTCGATGAAGTCCAGGATGATGATGCCGCCCAAATTGCGGATGCGCAGCTGGTAGACGATCTCCTGCACCGCCTCGAGGTTGGTCTTGAGGATGGTGTCCTCGAGATTGCTGCGGCCAACGAAGCGCCCGGTGTTGACGTCGATAGTGGTCAAGGCCTCGGTCTGATCGATGATCAAATACCCGCCGCTCTTCAGCCAAACCTTCGAGCCCAGGGCGCGGTTGATCTCGGTCTCGATGCCGTAGTGGTCGAAGATCGGGTCCTTGCCGCGGTAGAACTCGACCTTGTGCTCGATGTGCGGGAGGAAGCGCTTGACGAAGGCCAGGATGCTCTCGAACTCCTCCCGGTCGTCGATCACGATGCGCTCGATCTCGAAGCTGAACAGGTCGCGCAGCAGGCGCAGCACGATGTCGAGCTCGGTATGGATCAGGGCCGGCGCCGGGGTGCGCTGGGTCTTATCGATGATCTCCCGCCAGGTGGTGGAGAGGTATTCGATGTCGCTCTTGATCATCTCCTCGCTTAGGCCCTCCGAGGCGGTGCGGACGATGAAGCCGCCCTCCTCCGGCCGATAGCTCCGGATGATGTCGCGCAGCCGGCGGCGCTCTTCGTCGTTGCCGATGCGGCGCGAGGTGCCGATCTTGTCCCAGGTCGGCATGTAGACGACCGAGCGCCCCGGCAGGCTGATGTGGCTGGTCACGCGCGCGCCCTTGGTGCTGATCGGGCCGCGCGCCACCTGCACCAGGACGTCCTGGCCGGGCCTCAGCAGGTCTTGGATCTGCTGGCGGTCCCGCCAGCGCTTGCGGGGCTTGGTTTCCTTTTCCTCGTCGCTGGCGTCGATGTCGCCCAGCTCCTCGTTGACGTCGCTGACGTAGAGGAATGCGGCCTTTTCCATGCCGATCTCGACGAAGGCGGCCTGCATGCCGGGGAGCACCCGCTGCACCTTGCCCTTGTAGATGTTGCCGACGTAGGCGACTTCCTTCGCCCGCTCGTAGTAGACCTCGCAAACGACGTTGTTCTCGAGATAGGCGACGCGCTTCTCTTTGGAAGTCACGTTCACGATCAATTCTTTGGCCATGTTATCTTAAGGAGGGGATCACTCGACCTCAAAATGGGCATCCACTTTGCGGATCCGGCTCGCCGACCAGCCGCCCTTGCCTTCCGGGAAGAGCGCCTCCAAGACCTCGCTGGGACGAATGCTCCCGGAGGTCTGGCCGAATCGGGTCACCAGATGAAGTTGGTTCGGAGCGACCACCTCGATATCCTTGATGTAGGGTCGAATATCGACCGATTTTTGTTCTTTCGCGCGCCGCCGCTCGATCCGAACTTCCGGTGAGTTTTTTAAGTGCGTGACCCGATCGGGCAAGTCGCCGGAAATCCCCTCGCCCCGGACGTCGATCGCGTAGACCTGTTCGCGCATCGCCGCGTTCAGCGAGCGGACCTTGGTCGTAAGCGTTCGAGCCTCGGTGAGGGCGATCCCCGCCGGCAGGACCTCGTTGACCCGCCGAAGGAGCTCTTCGGGCGGGACGAACGCGGTCAGCTCGAGGTCCATGAACTCGGCTTCGCTTTCGACGCCGACGGGTTGGGGTGGACTCAAGCTAACCCGCATCGCCGGGTTGAAGCCCTGCGAGTATCCCACGGGGATCTTCGCTCGCTTCAGGGCCCGGTGCAGCAAGGTCGCCAGATCGAGGTGACTTAAAAAAGCGGCTTCGCCCAATTTGGTGAATCGGGCGCGAATTCTTTGCACTGTCGGCGGAGCTTGGTACTTCTGGTTCTCCGCCGGGGGATGGGCGAGGCTCTGCTCGGCTTCGGTCTTGAGGACCCGACCCCGAGTGGAATGAGCCTGCGCTTTCTCCGTCTCGGGAAGATACCGGTAGTTGACGTTGAGGACCTTGCGAAAATCGCAGACCCCGCAGTCGCTGCACTTCCCGGTCGAACAATCTTCGATGAACGCCAGGTCGTGCGAGGCTTCCAGCTCTTCCCACAGAAAACTTTTTTTCATGTCGACGAACAGGTGGTCCCAAGGGAGCACCTCGTCGCGATCGCGGCGGCGCGTGACGTAGAAGTCCGGGTCCAGGCCCGTCTCGGCGAAGGCCCGCTGCCAGGCCGCGAAATCCAATTTTTCGTCCCACTCGTCGAAGCGGCAGCCCAGCTCGTGGGCGCGCACCAGGGCCCGCGCCAGGCGGCGGTCGCCGCGGCTGAACACGCCCTCGAGATAGCTCATCGTCAGGCCGTGGGTCTTGAACTTGATCCCCGGCATCCGCAGCGCCAGGCGGAGCTGCGCGTGCTTGGCCTCGACCTCGGCCATCGAGAGCTGGGGCTCCCATTGGAACGGCGTGAAGGGCTTGGGCACGAAGGAGGAGCAGCCGACGTGGATCTCGGCGCCGCGCGTGTAACGCCGGCCGATCGCGAGGGCCTGGAGGGCCTCTTCCGCGATGCCCATCAGGTCGGCCTCGGTCTCCATGGGCAGGCCGCACATGTAGTAGAACTTGATCAAGCGCCAACCCTCGCGAAAGACGTTGTCGACCGCCCGCATCAGGTCTTCGCGCGCGTTGCCCTTGTTGATCAGGCGGCGCATCCGCGGCGTGCCGGCCTCGGGCGCCATGGTGAAGCCGGATTTTCTGACGCGCTTCACCTGCTGGATCACCTCGGGGGTGAGCGTCTCGGTGCGGGTCGCGGGGAGCGAAATGGAGACCCGATCTTGCTCGTAGGTGTCGAACAAATCGTTGAGCAGCGGGTTGAGGCAGTCGTAGTCGCCCACGGAGAGCGAGAGCAGCGAGACCTCTTCTTGGCCGGTGCTCGCCAGCGACTTCGCGACGATGTCCTTCACCGTGTCCGGCGAGCGCTGGCGCTCGGGGCGGTAGATGTATCCCGCCTGGCAGAAGCGGCAGCCGCGGACGCAGCCGCGCTGCACCTCGACGCCGATGCGGTCGTGGATGACGCTGATGTTGGGCACGATCGGCGCGCGCGGATAGGGCGCTTGGTCCAAATTAGTGACCGTCGCCTTCGCGACGCCCGGGTAGCCCTCCAGCAGGGGCCGGATCTCGCGGACGCAGCCGTCTTCCTTATAATCGACCTCGAAGAAGGAAGGGACGTAGACTCCTTGGCTGCGCGTCATTTCTTTCAGCAATTCCTCGCGCGTCTGCGCGCTTTCTTTGTAAGCCAGAATTTGACGCGCCAGACTGAAGATCAGCTCCTCGCCGTCGCCCACCACCACCGCGTCGAAAAATTCGGCGATCGGCTCGGGGTTGAAGGCGCAGCTGCCGCCGCCGATCACGAGGGGGTCGCCCTTGACGCGGTCCTTCTGCCACAGCGGGACGCCGCCGCTTTTCAAAATCGTGACGATGTTGGTGTAGACCAGCTCGTAGGGGAGCGTGATGCCGATCAGGTCGAAGTCCTTAAGCGGGCGCTTGGACTCCAGCGAGAAGAGCGGGACTTGATGCCGCGCCAGGGCCGCCTCCATGTCGGTCCAGGGGGCGTAGACGCGCTCGGCCCAGATCTCGGGGTCGCGGTTCAGGATGTCGTAGAGGATCTTTAATCCGACGTGGCTCTCGCCCATCTCGTAGGCGTCCGGGAAGACCAGGGCGACGTGCAGGCGCACCCGCGCCGGGTCCTTATTTACCGAATTGACCTCGTTGCCGAGGTAACGACCCGGTTTCTCGACCTCTTGGAGGAGGGATTTCCAGATGTGGGGGCTAAGACCCGCGCCGGACATAGATTCGAGGTTATAAACAGAAGGAGGGGTGGGCGTCAAACACGCAGACAGGGCTGTGGATAATTTTCAGGTTGGCGAAATAATTCGCCTTTTTAAGGCGACGGCAGCATTTTCACGATCTTGGCGGCGCGTTTCTCGTCGAATGTTTCCCCCAGACGCCGGGCATTGTCCCGCGCCAGCTCCAGATGAAACTCCGTGTTCCCCGCGTCGCCGGCCTGGGCGAATTTCTCCGCGGCGGCGAATTCCAGCTCGATGCCCTTCCTCAAGGCCTGCTCGATCAGTTTCTGGGCCGCAGCCTCGTCGAAGCCGATCCCGCCCTGCTTGGCCAGCTCGCGGCCGGCGTTGAGCGGGACGATCGTGTCGTCCACCTTGCCCAAGGACGCCGAGCCCCGGGCCTGGGCGAAGCGCCAGTCCACCGCCGCCTGGTAGGCCTGGGTGAGTAGGCTTGCGGCACTGGTCTCCTGGGCGGCGCTTAAGGCCGTCTTGGCCAGGGCCGCATTCGCTCGGGCCTGGGCGATGAAGTCCTTCACCTTGCTGAGACCCCCGTTCTTCTTCACCTCCGCCACCGCCGCGGAGGCCTGGGCCAACAAAACGTCGACGCTCAGGCGCAGGGCCTTCTGCTCCGCCGCCTCGGCCCGGGCGAGGTCGGCCTTGGCCAGTTTCAGGCCGATCTGCGCGCGGGCCTCCTTGGCCCTTTGGATCAAGGCCCGGGTCGCCTCGACGTCGCCCAGATCCGCCTTCGTCTCGGCCTGGGGGAGAAGGAAATCCGGGGCGTTGTGCAGGGAGGTGCGCTCCATCCGCGCGACGCGCAGCTCTTGTTTGGAGCTGAGCGGCTTCTTGGCGAGGGCGGAGGCCTCCTGGGCCCGGGTCAAATATTGCCGCGTGCTCTCGACGTCGCCCTGCAGGGCGAAGGCCGCCGCCTCGGCCAGGTGCGGCTCGATCGAGGCCTCGTGGGCGGCGCGCTCCAGCTCGGCGAGCTGCTTCTCTTGGTCGGCCGTCAGCGTGACCTTGCCGCGCGCGGCATATTCCCGGACCTTGGCGATCGCCTCCCGGCAGCGCGGCACCTCCCCCGCCTTCGAGGCGGCCTCGGCCTTCTTCCAGGCCAAGGGCACCGCGTTCGCGTAGGCCTTGGGCTCCAGCTGGTCGATGAGGTCCTGATGGAAGGCGTAGCCCTTCGCCTTGGCCTGGTCGAAGGGGACCTGCAGCCGGGAGAGGGTCTCGCGGCCCGCGGCGAAGACGTCGGCCAGGGCGAGGACGTCGCCGGCGTCCGCGAGCGGCGCGGCGCGGGCGACGAGCAGGTCCAGTTCCTTCTCCAAGGAGGCCTTAAGGATGCCCTCGGCGCGATCTTCCTTAAAGGACAGCCGCGCCTCGGCGGCGGCCAGACGGGCCTTCAAGAGGCGGTCTTGGGTCTGCAGGGTGTCGCCTTGGGCCGCGAAGGCCTTCGCCTGGGCGAGCATCTCGAGGTAGCGGCTGGCCGGCGAGAGCTTGAGTCCCGTCAGGCTCGAGGCGCCCAAGGCCTTCAGGGCCTGTTGGGCCTCCGCGCCGGTCGGCTTGACGGCCTTGCCTTGCAGGTCTTGCACCTCGTCCTGCGGGCCCTTGGCCCCCTTGGCGGGCGGTTGGTAGACGCCGTCGCCGTTGTCGACGATCTTGATGGGCCCTAGCGCGAATTCTCCCATAAGGACTCCTATTGAAGGGGACGCCCGACGTAGATCGGCGTCTTGAGAACGGTGTTGGCGGAGTAGCGGCCGGTCCAGCCCTGACCCGTGCCCTCGCCGCTGTCCGGATCGACGGTGACGAGGATGCTGCCGTAGCCGAAGCCGGTGCCGCCCTCGCGGCTGTCCTCGCCGTGCGGGTAGGAGGTCGCGTCGGCGAGCCGCAGGAGGTAGCCTCCGGAAACCTTTTCGGGGGCCGCCACGAGAATTCCCATGTGGCCGGTGGCGCTGGAGGGATACCAATCCGGCGTTGGCCAGGCGACGACGTCGCCCGGCTCGGCGTCGGCGATCTTTTGGACGCGGCGCCAGCCCGCGCTGGGCTTGTTGTAGGGAATTTTCTTCAGCGCCTTGACGTATTCCGCGACGCGGGGCCGCTCGGATTTCAACTCGGCGTAGGCCGTCGGCGCCGCCTGCCGGAGGATCCAATTCACCATGCCCGAGCAGTCGAATTCGAATTGACCCTTGGCGAAGTCCACCTTCGTGTCGTGGTTGTAGACGGTGGTCTTGACGCGCTTTTCGATGAAGCGAAGGGCCTCGAGGACCCGATCCGTCGCGGTGGCGCCGCTTAAGGTCAAGGTGTTCTTCGCCGCCGCGACGCGCGCCGCCGTCGGGTTTGCCGCGGCCACCTTGAACCAGAGGCCCCCGAGGGCTGAGGCGGGACTTTGGAAGAGCTGGAAGTGCAGGCGCCAGGCGGCCAACGGATTCGCCCCCTGCAAAACGGGCCCTCCCGGCGATGTCGAAAAGGAGCTCGCGGCCGGCGCGGCGAAGAGCTGCACCGGGAGCCGCAAGCGAAACCGCCCGGTATAGGCTTGGGCGCCGCCCTGTGAAAAAGCGAGGTTGAGATTGGAAGTAAGGCCGTGCCCAAGACGGGCCACGTCGAGACTGTGCCCCATGAATGCCCCCAGATTGTCCCCTTGTCGTGATTCGAGCATTCATCGGAGGCGAAAAAGAAAAGTTGTGCGTAGTGTTTTACACCAAATATCTCTTCCAATTTTAACAATTACTATTATACTAAACCTGTGATCTGAACGCCGGCTCGTCTGGCTAGTAGGATCCCTCCGGGGGTGGAAACACCCCCTTTTTTTTTCATAACTTCACTATTCCATGTGGATGATTCGGGGAAGCTTGCCTACAAATCACGGGACTTAATTTTAAAAAATAATTCTTTCCCCCTTTTTTCCTAAAATACGAATTCGGCGAGTGGTATTGGTAAAGAAGAAATGCGGCCAGGTCTACACTCTGAATTCTGAATAAAATAGGAATGTTCTGAGTCCCTATACACCGGATCTTCGATTAAATAATTTAGCGGCAAGTCCCTATATCCTGATCCAAATTGAATTTGATTTGGAATGGGATTGTACCTTCGCATCTGACGAAGCAAGTTCTTCAGTTTTTTATCATCTGTATGATCACAAATAATAATTCCGCGCTCATCTGGGTTGTTTGGCCCACGAAAATTCCTATGCCTAATCGTATTTTCAAATCTTTGAATAAGCGTTTTCCAAGCAAGTGAAAAAACATCGTAACCAGGGTCTTTTCCAGATTTTTCAACCAAGACATTGATAATGTTTATGTCAGACAAAGAAGCGAGCTTGGCAGAATATTCCCTGATCATCGCCAACCTATCACTCCTCCTAATCTTTCTGTGTAATTCTCCGGGCTTGCTTATAAATTTTGCGGCATGGAATTCTTCCCTAAGTTTTAGACCAAATTTCCGTTTTAAATAATTTCGAAAGCTTATCAGCTCGTCTAAATAATTTCTCCAACGCAACTCATGGACAACTATCCCTGTGAGGGCAAAAAACGGCGTTGGTGATTTTACCAAGCCTGAATCACCGCTTTCATCAACGTACATTATAAACATGATAGGCCTCCAAGTATTGAACCCGGAAGCCACGGCAAGGAAGGTCGCCTATTAAAATGCGCAATGCATCGGGATAGTTCAATTATTTATTAAAGATGCAAAGCCAGTTCCGGCGCCGGCGCCCGCTCCACCAACTCGAAGGCCGCGCAGCGCTGGGCGTTAAGGGCATGCAAGAGCCTGTCCCCCTTCCGGCTCGTCTCGAATAGCTTCACCGATAAATCCGCCCCCTCGTTGTGGTAACAGTAGAGCTTGGAGCCGTCGGGGTCGGTGTAGGTCACGCCCGCCATCTCCGCGGGGCGGTTGAGCAGCCGCGCCTCGATGCGGTAGTGCCCGCGCCGCCCGCCCAATTCCCAGCCCGTGAAGTCGTAGCGGCTCTCGTTGCAGAGCAGCTGGCTGATCCGGTTGAAGCGCAGGGTCCGGCCGTCCCCCAGACGCAGCGTGATCGCGGTCAACGGGCGCAGCAGCCGTCGGCCCGCCCTCACCTGCCCGGTGAGGGCCTCGAAAACCGCGCCGGAATCCTCGTGAAACTGGTTGCAGTGGCTCCAGGCCCAGCGCTCGGCGTGGCTCGTCCCCCAGAGGTGGGCCTGGCAGCCCGGCGCTCGATCCACGCGGAAGACCTGGCCGTCGACGCTCAGCTCGCCGCCGACCCGCACCGACCAGTTGGGCGAGAGAAATTTCGTCTTGGGAAATGGCAGGTGATAAAAAGAGGCGGGGTAGATCCGCTCGCTCGCCTCGTTGGGCAAATACTGCAGGTCCCAACGTATTTCGTGGCCCCCCGAGGCCGCGCGGCCTCGCGCCCCGTTGTTGTAGACGGCGCTCTCGCCGACCTGGAAGAAGAAGATGTCCCGGTCGATCACGGCCTGCTCCGCCGTCCAGGTCTCCTTGGCGGCGATCGGCGTCCCGGGCTTCAGCAGGTCGAAGGCCACCGCCCATACCGAAGCGGAGGGCGGTCCCAGGTCGCGACGCGGCGCCAGCAGGGTGTAGCGCAGCCAGAAGGCGAGTTGCCTCTCGGGCGCGGCGAACTTCAGATAATACACCTCGTAGAAGGGACTGCGCCTGCCGTCCCATCGCACCATGTTGTCGAGCTCTTGCCGGTAGACGGCCATGCCTCACACCTCGCGCCGCGGCCCCCGGTCGGGGAGATAGACGCAAAACCGGGCGCCACCCTCGTAAGTCGCGTCCAGCCAAACCCGCCCGCCCAGCTTCTCCGTCGCCTTCCGCACGATGGCCAGGCCCATGCCGAAGCCGGGAACCTGGCCGTGATGTCGAAAGAAGGGCTGGAAGATCCTCTCGCGCAGCTCCGCCGGCACCCCGCTGCCGCGGTCCTCCACCCAAAGCTGGACCGCCTCGCGATCTCGGAAGCACTGCACCCGGACCGCGCCTCCCTCCGGGGAGAATTTTACGGCATTCTGCAAAAGATTGAGAAGGATCTGCTTCACCCCCTTGCCGGAGGACCTCAAGGGCGGCCACGAGGCGGGCCACTCCACCGAGACCCGCCGCGCCTCGCGGGCGGCCTGAAGGAGGCCGTCCACCTCCGCGGCCGTCTTGGGCAAGTCCACCGGCTCGCTCTCGCCCAACACCCAGCCCACCTTCATAAAGTGGATCAGGTCGTCGATCCATTCCAGCATCTGCGCCGCGTTGGCCTCGACACGGCGCAGGTACTCCAGCCGCTTTTCCGGGGCCTCGACGCGCCCCTCCTGCAACAGCTCGCTGAAGCCGCGGATCGAGATCAGGGGGGCCTTTAGATCGTGGGAGATGGCGCCGACCAGGAACTGCATCTCCTCGTTGAGGGCCGCCACCTCGCGGGTCCTGGCCTCCAGTTCGCGCGTGGTGGCGACATAGAATTTGAACAACTGGAAGGCCATGGTGAGGATGAGGGCGGCGAAACCCATCTCGATCGTGTAGAAGAACCGGTAGACTTCCATGGCGACGAGGACGTCATTGACGACGCTCAGCACGAAGAGCCCGACCCCCGCCGGCAAGGCCGGCCCCTGGAAATGATCGCGGTAACCCCGAAACCAACGCCAGCCCAGGTAGAAGACGTGGGGAAGCGTCCAGGCCAGGAAGAGAAAATACCAGGGGCCGAGCCGCGCCTCGCCGACGCGGGTAGTATAGCCCAGGAAGGCGAAGGTCCGATATTCCAGGACGGGTTGGAAAAATTTTCCGTCCCAAAACAGAAAGGGCACGAAGGCCAGCGTGGCGATCGGGACGAATTTGAAAAAATAGAAGCTCGGCGCCTCGAAATAAGTCGCCGTGAACATGACGAAAAAGATGAAGGTCGGCACCATGGCCGCGAGCTGCAATTGGTTGCAGAACAGGCTCATCCTGAGGTCGACCGCCGAGTACAGCTCGAAGGTGGCGATGGAATAGACCGCCAAGCTGAGTGACAGGAGACCGAACAGGAAGAAGCGCAGGCGCTGCTGGGTCTTCAACGGGAGGATGCGCGCGAAGCCGAGGTAGGCGACGCCGTTCCAGACAAAGAGGGTGAAAAAGACGGCCGAAGGCAGGGAGACGCGGCGGATGGTATCCGGGAGCCAATCCATTCCCTTCCAGCTTGCCTGGAAGGAGGTCAAAAGCAAAGGGAGTAATTCGCGACGCGGGCCGTCAACCGACCGAGAGCACCTCGGCGACGAGATCGTATTCGTGGGCCTCGACGACGCGCACCTCGAGGAATTTCCCGGGATGCGCCCCGTCTCCCGAAAGATAGGTGACGCCGTCGATCTCCGGGGCTTGGGTCGCCAGCCTCCCCTGGTAGACGAGCTCGCTCTCCTCGGAGGGGCCCTCGCAGAGCACGCGCAACCGACGACCGACCAAGGCTCGGTTCTTCCGTAGCGAGATCCCCTGCTGCAGCTCCATCAGCCGCTCGAAGCGCTCGCGCTTGAGGGCCGCGGGGACCTGGTCGGGAAGCGCGGCGGCGCCGGTCCCCTCCTCCCGCGAGTATTGGAAGACCCCAAGGCGATCGAACTCGGTCTCTTCGACAAATCGGTAGAGTTCTTCGAACTCCGCGTCGGTCTCGCCCGGATACCCGACGATGAAGGTGCTGCGCAGGGCGAGGCCGGGGACGGCCGCCTTCAGCCGCTCCAGCACCTGCCGCACGTAGCGCGAGGGCGAGCCGCGCTTCATCGAACGCAGCACCCGCTCGCTGATGTGCTGCAGCGGCATGTCGACGTAGGGCACCAGGTGCCTGGACTCCCGCATCGCCTCGATCAGGCCGTCGCCGAACTCGAGCGGGTACATGTAGAGCGGCCGCAGCCAGAAATCGCCCTCGACCGCGTCGAGCCGCCGGAGCAGCTCGGCAAGGTTGCTGCCGTCGCGGAGGTCCTTGCCGTATTCGTTCAGGTCCTGGGCGATGAGGTTGAATTCTTTGACGCCGCGCCCGACCAGCTCCCGCACCTCGCGGACCACGGAATCCATCGGGCGGCTCTTCAAGTCGCCGCGGATCTGCGGGATGACGCAGAAGGAGCAGCGATGGGAGCAGCCCTCTGAGATTTTCAGGTAGCTGAAATGGCCCGGCGTCGCCAGGACGCGCGGCAGGTCGGGATCGGGCAGGATCTGGCGCGCGGGCGAAAAATCGGACAGGCGTTTCGCCGCGGCCTCTTCGGGAAGCAGGCGTTCGCCGACCCGGACGCGGCGAAACTTCTTCGGCGCGGAGAATTTTTCGCGGAGCATCGCGGCCAGCTTGTCGAATTCGCTCAAACCCACGAAGAGGTCGACCTCGGGCATCTCTTTGGCCAACTCCGCGCTGTAGCGCTGGGTGAGGCAGCCCGAGGCGACCAGCACCTCGCAGCGCCCGGTCTGCTTGTGGCGGGCGGCCTCGAAGATCTGCTCGATGGACTCCTTCTTGGAGTCGGCGACGAAGCCGCAGGTGTTGACGACGATCACCTCGGCCTCCTCGGGCCGGGAGGTGAAGGAAAAACCGTCCTGCTTGAGGCCGCCCAGCATCATCTCGGCGTCGACCAGGTTCTTCGGGCAACCCAGCGAAATGAGGCAGACTTTTTTTTCTTGGCTCGTGTTCATGGCAACGGAAGGAGGGATCTAGCACCCTTCCTCGGCCCCGGACAACGGGGAAATAGCGCCTGAAAAAGGGTAAAGAGAATCAATGCCTGCGGCGGAAGACCACCCAGGAATTGTCCCGGAAGGGGCTGGCGACCGCGTAACCTGCAACGATCGGGATGTCCCGCCGGTGGTACTCGGCGCTCACCAGCTCGAGGTCGGGGCGGCGGCTTATCAGGTCCGCCAAGTCTTGGATAAGCGGGGCGTATTCGGACACGACGTAGCCCCCGCCGCCGGGAACGATTTTGGAGAGCAGGGCCTGATCCAGAAATTCCGCCACGGCCGCGGGCCGCCCGGGGTTTTCCGGGCGCGGGAGATCCCCGACATGGAGGGGGAAATAGGCCTCCACCCGGTCGGCCTTGGTCGAGGTCTCGTACCAATCGCCCGGCAGGAATTCCCCGCTCCAAGGCCGGTTACCCGCGCCGTTACCGGAGGCCGCGGCCTCCTCCGTTTCGAAGAGGCGCTCCATCAACTCGAGCATCTCGGGATGGCGCTCGATACTGATGGGGAAATGCCCCTGTCGCGCGAGCGCGACGGCGCGCATGCCGCTTACGTCGCCCAGGATCGCGACGCTCATGTTTCTTCGCGGCAGCTCGAGGCGTCCGTCCGCCTCAAGATAGACCGCCTCCGAGGACGCGGCCTGCGGGGCCGCGGATTCCTCGCCGACACCGAAAGGCGCCAGGCTCACCCGGCGGCCGCGGGCCCGATCTAGGCTGGGAACCGCCACTAAGGCGACGGTGGCGTCCCCCAAGCGGAAGTCCAAGCCCCGCACGGCGAGGGGCTCGCGGCTTCCCGCATCGCCGCGCAGCTCGCGCGCCGCCTGCAGGGTGCGGCCGCTGAGGACATAGCCGCCGTCGGGCCCGCGCCCGATTTCCGCCGCGCGATGGTGATTGAACTGCTGGATGTCGTGGGTCGCAAGGGTCGCCCGGTGGGCGGCTTGCGCCAAGGCGTGCCGGTGGGGCTGCGTGTAACGGACCCTTCCGTTCGTGAGGCCCAGGCCAAAACTCACCAACCCGCTGCTCCAAATATCGGGTTCGGCCAGGGCGATCCCCACTCCCAACTCCCCGTCGTCGGCATAGGCGGTCATGATATTTCCCGCGCCCTTCCGTCGAGCGGCCTCGCCGCTCAGGACCGCCCGGCCCTGGCGGATCAAGACCTCCCGGGAGTGTTGGGCGGGATCCAGGCCGAGGAGCTGACACACTGCCCGTTTCGCCGCCATGACGGCCGCGAGCCGGGAGTGGTAGAAGCCCTCCCGCTCGGCCAAAGGCCGCGAGGCCTGCGGCAGGAAGGACTGTTCGCGGGGAGAGAAATAGCGGTCCAACATCGCCTGAAAATCCTCGGGCGAGCTTTGCGCCAGATCCCTAAGCATCGCGGTGTGGGAGGCCTCCACGGAGACCGTGCCGGGGCGCTCGTCGAGGAACAACTCCAACTCGCGGTGCAAGCGCTCCGTCAGGCGTTGAAGCTGGACCTCGCTGAGCGAGAGCGGAGCGCGCGCGTCCGCGGCGGACTCGTCCGCGGGCAGTGCTCGAGCTAGGCGGCGCCCCAGGTGACGCAACTCCCGGTTGGGAGCGACGAATTCCGCGCCGAACTTGTCCCAGGGGATCTCGATGGCGAAGCGCTGGAAAGGATAGTCCTCCGGGGCGGTGATCCCGGAGTCCAGCCGGCGCGAGGCGGGTCGCTCGGCCCCGGCCAGGATCTCGCCCAGCTCGTGCACGTAGCCGTTGGCCATTCGGTCCAGATAACGATCGGGCGAGAGGAAGGTGAAATTAAGGGTACGGCTGGGGCGGGCCGAGGGCGGCTGCAGGACCGCGAAGCCCTCCAGGCCTCCCAGCATCGCGAAGGTGGAGGCGCTGTCGTCCACCAGGACGTCGAAAGGCCGCTTGCCGCGCAACAGCGCGATCGCGGGGTGCTTGAGCTTCACGCCGTTGCCGGGAAATTCGCGGATCTTGGCCAGGTAGCTCTCGAGCAGGGGATTCTCGGGATAGCGGATCTCCCCGTCCGCGGCCTCGCGCATGGCCAAGACCAGGTCCTCGCGGGTGTAGATGTTCAGGCCCTCCCTCACCTCGGCGATGGTCACCGGCTCGGCGGGGCCTTTGCCGAAAAAGATCATCTTCATCGCCGGGTCCTCGTTGGCCAGGCGCAAGATGCGCCCCGCGGGGCCGGTGGTCGCCATGATCAGGTTCTTGTCCTGGCCGAGCCGAAGCCCCAGCTGAAAGGCGCGGACGCCGGGGTGGAACTGGACGCGCTGGCGGAGGCGCCCCGGAAATAACCTTTGGACCCCGTGGAACCAGAGCCGCTCGAAGGCATTCAACTTCACCTCCGGCGCGGTCTGGAAGGCCGGGTAGTCCAGGAGGCCCGGCTCGGTGTGACGGTACACCGCCTCGGCGCCGCGTTCCATCGTCCCGCGGAACAGGTCGGCGGGGGAAAAGGCCCAGTGCAGGATGACCTCGTCCACGTCGAAGGCCAGGCGCGCCACCCGCTCGGGGTGGGCGCGGGAGATCTCGAAGCCCTTGCGGAAGGCGCCTTGGTCGAAGGGATGGTCGGTCACGCCGAAGCAGGTCAGCAGGCGCGATACGAAACTAGGGTTTTGGAGGTCGGCGGCCTCGACGAAGCCGCGCGGCACCAGGGCGCGCAACTGGCGCTCGGCCTCCTGGCGGTTGAGGCGCTCCGCGCTGGAGTTGTCCAGCGGGCGGCGGATGCCCATTCGCGGCAGGCGGACGGGCGGCGGAGTCCCGCTACCGAGGCCTTCGCCGTGCATGGCCATCGCCGCCGCATGCGGCGGGACGATCCCTGCCGGCGGACGCCGGGAAGGCGGGGACGGCGGCGGCCCGGCCCAGGCGAACTCGGGCCCCCCGAAACCGGGACCGGAGAGTCGCGGAGGAAGAGCGCTCGCCAGCGTCTCGGCCCGCAGGTCGAGGCCCCGTTCCCAAGCCGCGAAGCGCGGGCCGAAGGCATGGCGCGTCAAGGCGCCCGCGACGTTGAATTGCAAAAGCATGGCCAGGGAATCGACGAGAGTGGTCGCGCCATCGACAGGGGAACGAAGCCCGAGTCGCTCTTCCAACGAGTGCCCGAGGACTATCCCGCCGAACATCCCGGTTTGTTGGAACAGCGTCCGCAGGGGCCGTTCGCGAACGGTCCCTGCAGGGCCGGCCAGGCCACGATACAACGAACCACTCAGCCACCCCGCCAACTTCAAGCCGCCGAGCACCAAATAGCTGGAGGCGAAGTCTCGCGCCAAGGCCCCGCCGCTCCAATCCTGATTCCGCCCCAAAACCGCGGTTGCCGCTCGGCCGGCCAGGGTGAAGGCCGGGGCCTCGAGGGCGAAGCCGGCGAGCGAGGCGGTCGCGCGCGCGCCGAAACCGCGGGTGAATAGACTGGCGCCGGGGGAAACCGCCAGGCGTCCCAAGGTCCCGACGCGGGTGAAACGGAAGACCGCGCCCGCCGCGCCCATCGCGAAGAGGGCCGCGGGATCGGAGGCCTGTTCGGCGAAACGGCGGAAGAGAAACTCGGCCCGGGAGCCGGCCGCGCCGCGGCCGACGACGGCGTCGAGCGCCCGTTGCGCGCGGGCTTGGTGGGGCCCCGGGATCGTCCCGGCGACCGAGGCATAAATCTCCCCCGCCAGCTCCAGATCCCCCGCCGCCTCCCGCCGAGCCGCGCAGGCCAGCAGCCCTTCGAGGAACAGGGAGGGGTCTCCCTCGCGCTCCAGGGCCCGCAATTCCTCGCGGACCGCGCCCCGCGCCAAGGCGAGCGGACGCGCCAAAACCTCGGCGGCCGCAAAATTGGCGGTACCGCGGCTCTCCGGGCGGTGCCCTGCGCCGGCAACGAGTCGTTGGGGAAATATACTTAGCATAGGAGCTGACCGCGCCTTTTCGCCGCGGCGGGCCAAAAGTTGCTTCGAAAGGACGCGGCTCAGTCCTTCGCTTTCGGCCTGAGGGCCGGCGGGACCATTTCGGGATTGGGGCGGCCCTGGATCTGCAGGAGCGGGGACATCGCGAAGAGCCGGGGGGCGAAGTGTTGCAGGAGGGCCTCTTCCCGGTACGGCAGGGTGCCTTCCGGCTCGAAGGTCCC
>JAANMT010000157.1_pt1 | contig 68558 bp, 65 predicted proteins | sample 7279711 | NCBI WGS metagenome assembly JAANMT01 (sample SAMN14094538, study PRJNA606508) | bioreactor metagenome | isolation source: A lab-scale SPAN reactor treating ammonium-rich wastewater day 1 | place: Ireland: Galway | collected 2017-01-16
GATATTTGTAATGTCCGCGATCGAAACGCACCTGTTTGATCCCGGCGGCGAGCGCTTTCTCGGCCACGATCTTTCCGAGTTTTTGGGCCGCGTCTTTATTGCCCCCGTAACCCAGGTCGCCGCGCAAATCGGTGTCGCGCGTGCTGGCCGAAACGAGCGTCTTCCCCGCAGCGTCATCCACGACTTGGACGGCGATATTGCGGTGGCTGCGATGGACGGTCAACCGCGGACGCTCCGCGCTTCCCCGAACCTTGCTCCGCACGTGACGACGCCGGCGAAGGCGTTTCCGATTGACTGTCTTTTCGTGATTCATGGTGTTGGCTACCTGGAGTGATTATTACAACGAACACTCCGATGACTTGATAAATCCCGTACCTAGCGCGTCAGACAAGCTGCGTGCTTTGTCGAGCGCCCTAACTGGCCGCCTTACCCGGCTTGATCTTGATGTACTCGCCCTGGTAGCGGATGCCCTTGCCTTTGTAAGGTTCGGGCTTGCGCACCGCGCGGGTCTCGGCGGCGAATTGGCCCACCTTCTGCTTATCGCATCCGCGCACGACGACGTGGGTCGCGTCAGGGCAGGTAACTTCCAACCCTTTCGGGATTTTCCGCTGGATTTCGTTCGCGTAGCCTACCCGCAGTTTCAGGGTATCGCCGGCAATGGAAGCCTGGTAGCCCACGCCGACGATCTCCAGACGTTTCTCGTACTTTTCGCGAACTCCCTGCACCATGTTATGCAGCAAGGCGCGAGTCAATCCGTGAAAGGCGCGGCTCTCGCGTTCATCGTTCACGCGCGCTACGGTGATTTGCCGACCCGCTTCGTCGAATTGTACTTGAATCTCGGGGCGATGCTCCCAAGACAATTCGCCCTGAGGTCCGCCAACAGTAATCTTTCGCCCTTGGATTGCGACTTTGACATCGCTGGGAACAACAATGGGCTGGTTGCCAATACGGGACATGACGCGAAATGGAGGTTCGTGGAGTCGAGGCGTTGGTTTACCAGGAAAAACAGGCGCCGGGGCCACCGGCTTACCAGATCTCCGCCAGCACCTCGCCGCCGAGGTTGCGTTGCCGGGCCTCGCGGTCGCTAATCACGCCGCGACTGGTGCTAATGATCGAAATTCCCATCCCGTTCAAGATGGGGCGCAAGTCCCGCGCCTTGCTGTAAATGCGCCGGCCCGGCTTGCTCACGCGCTTGACGTGCTGGATCACGCGCTCGCCGTTGGGGCCGTACTTCAATTCGATGCGCAGTTGCTTCACAGGCAGGCTTTCGATCTCCTGCCAGTCCCAGATGTATCCCTCGCGCTTCAGCACGTCGGCTACGCCCTGCTTGACCTTCGAAGCGGGTAGGTCAACGTGCGGCCGTTCCACGCGGGTCGCGTTGCGGATACGGGTCAACATGTCGGCGATCGGGTCAGTCATCATACGCAATAGTCCCCTTACCAGCTAGCCTTACGAACGCCAGGAATCATGCCTTGGTCCGCGAGTTTGCGGAAACAAATGCGACAGATGCCGAATTTGCGATACACAGCGCGGGGACGTCCGCAAATCTTGCAGCGGCTCTCCCGGCGAGACGAAAACTTCGGCTCGCGCTTGGCCTTGGCGATTTTAGATTTACTTGCCATAGGTTTTGGTGTTTAGCAGGATGCTCCCGCCGGTGGTGATGCGAGGACGTGTCGTTTGGAACGCCCCCTACGGTGGCTCAATGGTTCTGCGGTTGCCCGCGCGCCCCGCCGAAGCGGAGCGAAACAACGGTTACGCCGCGCCGACGGCTTGCTCCGAAGCACGGAAAGGTACGCCAAACATGCGCAACAACTCGCGAGCTTCGTCGTCGCTGTCAGTGGACGTAACAATCGTAATGTTCATGCCCTGGGGGCGCGTGTACTTGTCTGGGTTCAGTTCGGGGAACACAAGCTGTTCCGAAAGTCCCAAGCTATAGCTCCCCCGCCCATCAAAACCGTTGGGGTTCAGACCGCGAAAGTCACGGACACGCGGCAAGGCGAGCGAAATCAAGCGGTCCAGGAACTCGTACATTCGCTGGCGACGCAGTGTGACTTTGCAACCGATGGGCATGTTCTCCCGTAGCTTAAAACCGGCGATCGCCTTGCGCGAAAGCGTAATGATCGGTTTTTGCCCGGTGATTTCCGTGAGCGCTTCAACCGCCACTTCCAAGTGCTTCTTCTCTTGGATGGCGCTGCCGACGCCCATATTCACCGAAATTTTTTCCAGGCGGGGCAAGGACAACCGATTCTTGCGACCGAGCTTCTCAGCCAAGGCCGGTAGGATTTCGCTCTCGTAGCGTTGCTGGAGGCGGGGAATGTATTTGTCGTTCATCGATTTACACCACTTCGGCCGCGAGGCTGACAATTTTCATGAAGTTCTTTTCACGCAGCTCACGGGCGACGGCGCCAAAGATGCGCGTTCCGCGAGGATTCTTATCGTTGTCGATGATGACCACGGCGTTGCTGTCGAACCGAATGTAGCTGCCGTCGGCGCGGCGCGTCGGCTGTTTGCACCGCACGATCACCGCGCGGACCACCGCCTTCTTTTTGACGTCGCTGCCGGGAATCACACTCTTGACGCTGCATACGATAATGTCGCCCAGGCCGGCATAGCGGCGCCGCGAGCCGCCAAGCACCTTAATGCAGGCGACTTCTTTGGCGCCGGTGTTGTCGGCGACCTGAAGGCGTGTTTCTTGCTGAATCATGGCTCGTTATCAACGGTTTTCGGGAACGCTCAGAGCGTCGGCATCGCTATTCAAGGAAATCAGACCAAGGCAACGGGGGCCGCATTCGTCCCGCAGGTTACTCGACGGCAGTCGATTCCTCGGCTCGCGCGGGATGTTCGCCAGCGGGCGCTGCCTGGCCGGCGGCCTTCAAGGCGGCCAGGTCGACCTCGCGACTTTTCTCGACCACCCGCACCAATTCCCAGCGCTTCATCTTCGAACGCGGTCGGGATTCAACGATTTCCACCGTGTCACCCTGGGCCGACTCGTTGTTCTCGTCGTGAACGTGGCACACCGTCCGGCGACGGATGTACTTGCCGTACTGGGGATGCTTTACGCGGCGGGGAATCTGGACCACGCGCGTCTTGTTCATCTTGTCGCTGGTGACGACGCCGATTTCGACTCGTTTGGGCATGGTGGTGTCGGTTCGACCTAAAACAGGCGGGCTGTGGGCGGTTCTTATTTCTGCGACGCAAGCTCGCGCTCGCGCTGAATGGTTTTAATGCGTGCGATGACGCGGCGTTGGCGCCGCAGTTCGCTGGGCGCGTCGAGCCGTTCCGTTTGGGCTTGAATCCGCAGACGGAACAGGTTTTCGACGGTCTCTTTGTATGTCAGGCCCAGTTGATCATCGCTCATGTCGCGAAGTTCGGAAGCTTTCATAGCGTTGGCGTTGCGTTAAATGGTTGGTCGGTTCGCCGACGCGCGCCTTAGGCGCCGATCGACGGACGTCGTCGAACAAAGCGAACGCGAATCGGGAACTTATGCGCGAGGCGGGCAAAGCACACCCGAGCTTGCTGCTCGGTCACGCCGCCCAACTCGTACAACACCGTGCCCGGCTTGACGGTGGCCACCCAAAACTCCGGTTCGCCCTTCCCTTTACCCATGCGGGTTTCCAAAGGGCGCGAAGTGATGGACTTATGGGGGAAAATGCGGACGTACAAACGGCCTTCGCCGCGGACATATTGCTGCGCGGCAATACGCCCCGCCTCAATCGTCTGGGCTTTAATCCAGCCGCCTTCCGTCGCTTGAAGGCCAAAGTCACCGAACACCACACGGTTGCCGCGGGTGGCGTTACCTTTTATACGCCTTCTTTGGCTTTTTCTGTGCTTGACCCGCTTGGGCATCAGCGCCATCTTGGTGGTCTCCTTCAATCATGCCTTGGTGGATCCAAACTTGTACGCCAATATGGCCCTGCGCCGTTTTGGCCTCGGCGAAGCCGTAGTCGATCTTGGCTCGGAGCGTGCTGAGCGGCACCGAGCCGAGACTTTGCTTTTCACACCGCGCCATTTCGGCGCCTCCCAGGCGGCCGGCGAGCTGCACCCGAATCCCCTTGGCGCCGGCTTCCATGGTTTGTTCCATGACGCGCTTCATGGCGCGGCGGAACGCGGCCCGGCGTCCGAGCTGTCCGGCCAAGTCCTCGGCGACCAATTGTGCCTGGATTTCGGGCTTCGACAGTTCCTCGATCTTCAAGTTGACGCGGCGCCCGATCAGGTTCTGGAGTTCTTCCTGGAGCAGTTCGACGTCCTGGCCCTTCTTGCCAATGATGATGCCCGGCCGAGCCACGTAAAGCATCACCTTGACTTCGTCGCGAGTCCGCTCGATTTCGATGCGGTCGATTCCCGCGTTGTACAACTTGGGGTTGGCCTTGATGTGCTTGCGAATCTTGAGGTCTTCGACCAAGAGATCGGAGAACTCCTTCTTCGAGGCGTACCAACGGCTTTTCCAACCATAGGTGACGCCCGTCCGGTAACCAACAGGATTGACTTTCTGACCCATGACTACAGTTTCTCCAGTTCGTTCGCGTCCTCGAGGACCACGGAAATGTGCGACATCCGTTTTTTGATCATGAACGCCATTCCGCGGGCGTGAGGCTGCACGCGTTTGAACATGGGGCCGCCGTCCACACGGCAATCGACCACGATAAGGTCGTCGATGCTAAGCTGGCGGTCGGCGTTTTCTTGGGCGTTCCCCATCGCGCTGCGGATCACCTTTTCCAGCATCCGCGCTCCGCGATGCGGCTGGTACTTCAAAATATCCAACGCCTCGTCCGCAAATTTGCCGCGCACAAGGTCCGCCAGCGGCCGCACCTTGCGGGCGCTAATCCGGGCGTAGCGGTGAGTGGCCTTGAAAGACATAGTTCTGGCTCGCGTGTCTCTTGGTTCACGGGGCGCCGGTCAGGGGCGCCTTGGTGGGAATCAGTTACGCAGGTTCGATCGGTCGTCCTGCCGAGGCGGCCGGCCACGCGGGTTCGGGCGCCGGTCGCGGTTACATTGCGGCCTACTTCTTGCCGCCCTTGCCACCGTGTCCGCGGAAGGTTCGGGTAGGCGCGAACTCACCGAGCTTGTGTCCGACCATGTCTTCGGTAACGAAGACTTTCAGGTGGAGCTTGCCGTTGTGTACCATAAACGTGTGACCGACAAACTCGGGCACGATGGTGCACGCGCGGGCCCAGGTCTTGATTGGCTCTTTCTTGCCCCCTTCGTCCTGGCGTTGAACCTTGCGGTACAACTTGGGATCGACGTAAGGGCCTTTCTTCAGGGATCGGCTCATGGCGTTTTATGGTTCGGCGGGTAAGCGTGTTTTTACTTGGGCAATTTCAATTGGCCGTAGCGGCGCGACTTGCGGCGTCGAACGATCGCCGAGTTCGACGGCTTACGCCGATTGCGGGTGGCGCCGCCCTTGGCCAATTTGCCGCTGGGGCTGACGGGATGACGGCCGCCTTTGGTGCGACCTTCGCCACCGCCGTGCGGATGGTCGATGGGGTTCATCGCCGTGCCGCGGACGTGCGGCTTGCGGCCCAACCAACGTTTCCGGCCGGCCTTGCCCAATTCGACGTTCATGTGGTCTGAGTTCCCGACCTTGCCGATGGTGGCTCGGCACTTGGCGGGGACGCGCCGGATTTCACCACTGGGCAGGGTAATTTGCGCCCAATCGGCGTCGCGGGCCATCAACGTGGCCGAGGAACCGGCGCTGCGGCACAGTGCGGCGCCGCGGCCCGGCCGCATCTCGATATTGTGGATCGTGGTGCCGAGGGGAATACGGTTCATGGGGAGGCAGTTGCCGACGTTGGGTGGAGCGTCCGGGCCGTTTTCCACCTTGTCGCCCTGCTTTAAACCATCGGGAGCGATGATGTATCGCTTGTCGCCATCGGCGTAGTACAGCAGTGCGATACGCGCGCTGCGGTTCGGATCGTATTGAATCGAGTGGACTCGTGCCGCGACGCCGTCCTTGTCTCGGCGGAAGTCAATCACGCGGTATTGGCGCTTGTGTCCGCCGCCGCGATGACGCGCGGTGATGACCCCCTGGTTGTTGCGTCCGCCGGTCTTGCGCAAGGGGCGCAGTAGACTTTTTTCGGGGGCGGCGCCAGGCGTCAGCTCCGCAAAGTCGCTCACGGTGGCGTTCCGCCGACCGGGCGATGTCGATTTATAACGTCGAATACCCATAATACTTGATTCCGAATGTAGGGCGTGGGCGCCGCTTGTGGCTTAGAAGAAGTCGATGCGATGCTCTTCACCCAAGGTGACGATCGCCTTCTTCCAGTCGCTGGTCCGTCCGCTGCGAAAGCGGTGTCGCCGGGCTTTGCCCTTGCGATTTTGCGTGCACACCTTAACGACCTTGACTTCCCAAAGCGTCTCAACGGCGCGACGTACGTCTTCCTTGGTGGCCAGCGTGCTGACTTCGAAGGTGTACTGGTTCTGCGACGTCGAGCGCACCATATTCTTCTCGGTGATCACCGGGCGAACGATGACCTGGTGCGGCTCCAAGGAAATCGTGGTCTTGGGACCAACTTGTTTCTTCGGCGGCTTGGGCCGCCAGCTTTTCTTTCGCGATCGCAATCGTCCCATGATTCCTACTCCGCAGTCTGCTCGGTGGTCGTTTTCTTCGCGTCGCCCTTCTTGAGCGCGTCCAGGGCGGCTCGTGTCACAAGAATCTGCCGGGGCGTGAGCACCGCGAGGGCGTTCAGGTCGGAAACCGGCGAAATGGTGACCCGGGGGATGTTCCGGGCGCTTTTATAAACGTTGACGTCGTGCTTTTCGGTGGCCACGAGCGTGCTCGCCTGATCCAAGCCTAAAGCCTGGAGCGTGGCGACCATATCGCGGGTTTTGGGCATGTCAAAAGCAAGATCGTCGATGACCTTGATTTGGCTGTCACGCAATTTGGAGGCAATGGCCATTCGCGTCGCGGCGCGCACCGCTTTCTTCGGCAGGCGATACGAATAGTCCGTCGGTGTCTTGTGTTTGACGTGACCGCCGCCGCGGCGCTGGGCTGCCCGGCGGGCGCCGGCGCGAGCGCGGCCGGTGCCCTTCTGGCGGTACATCTTTTGCCGATTGCCGGCGACCTCGTTGCGGGCCTTGGTCTTGTGGGACCCTTGCCGCAAGTTGGCTTGATACATCACGACGACGTCGTGGAGTAATTGCTTGCTGATTCGCGGCGCAATTTCGGTCCACTCGATTTCATACGTCCCGACTTCTTTGCCGGTCCGATCGTATACAGGCAAACTACCCATGAGCTGCAGTCCTTCCTCGCTACCCGACTTTGTTCGTTTCTCGCACGACGACGTAGCCGCCGTTCGGACCAGGCACGCCGCCATGAATCAAGAGCAGACCGTTTTCGGGATCAACCCGAACGACCCGTATGTTGCGAATCGTCACGTTGTCGTGACCCAGGTGGCCAGGCATGCGCTTGCCCTTCCACGTGCGGGAAGGAAAGGTGTTGTTGCCCGTGCTTCCAAGATGGCGATGCACTTTCTTGACGCCGTGCGTCGCCCGTTGGCCACCGAAATGATGCCGCTTGATAACGCCCGCAAATCCGCGTCCTTTGGTGACGCCGGCCACATCGACAGCAGCGACCCCGTCGAACAGCGAAACGGTTAATTCCTGCCCTACCTGGGCGTCGCCAACGGGGCCGCGGATTTCCCGCACAAAGCGCTTTGGCTCGCAACCGGCTTTGGCTGGGGTTTCCACGCCGGCCGAAGTGAGACGGCGAGCACGCTTACTGCTCAACTTGGCGACATGACCACGCTCGCTGCGACGTGCGAGACGCCGGGGCTTGTCCTCAAACCCCAACTGGATGGCCTCATACCCATCGCGATCCAGCGTACGAATTTGAAGAACCGTACACGGACCGACTTCGATGACGGTCACGGGGATCGCTTCCCCGGCCTCATTATAGATTTGCGTCATACCGACCTTACGGCCGAGCATTCCCTTAGCCATCGCGTTCTCGCTTGTGGTCTGTCGCCCGCGGGAGGATGGACGAAATCGTCCAACTTACCCGCAAGACTTCCGTTGCATAGAAAGCCGTGAGAATAAGGCCAGGAAACAACCTGCCCTGCTACAACCTTCAACAATCGGCGAGCTTAAAGCCCGCGGCAAAACAATCCAGCCTGAAGCGGCGAAACTTGCCCGCTTACTTTTTGGTCTCGCGCGTCGAGGCCTTGATTTTGATGTCCACGCCCGCCGGCAAGCTCAGCTTGTTGAGAGCCTCAATGGTTTTGGCGGTCGCTTGAATAATGTCGATCAAGCGCTTGTGCGTCCGAATCTCGAACTGCTGGCGCGATTTCTTGTCGATATGCGGGCCCGAGAGGACCGTATAACGCTCAACCCGCGTGGGAAGGGGGATCGGTCCATGCACCTCGGAATGGGTTCGCTTGACCGTGTCGACGATCTCCTGGGCGCTTTGGTCCAGAATCGTATGGTCGTACGCTTCCATTCGGATGCGAATAACTTCTTGGGTAACACCCGCCACGAGACTGCTACTCCTGATTAACCGACAACGCGTCGCCCATTCCTGTCTTCGCGAGCGACGACCCTCTATCCCGGACGAAGGAACGCGTTGGGGGAAAAGGGATGATGTTAGATGTTTTCTCCGACTTCGTCAACACGGGGTGTCGCGGTGGAAGGAGAAATTACTTCGCTCGCCGAGGGACACAAATTGGTCGGATGTGCCAGCGAGTGAGGAGGTAATAAGTAAATTATCGCAAGGTTCTTTTTTGGGGAATGCCACTGACCGCGAGAATGTGTGGCGACCTGGTTAATTTCTGCTTGAGGTCGGTTTAGGCGGGGATTTTCGGGGCGGGGGCGACAAAGAGTGTGAGATTGCGGATTGGGGCGGTTACGCGGGGTCACGCTTGGTTTCCGGGGGTGAGGCCCGTGAGAGCATTAAAAATTACCTATATTTTCCAGAGTTCGCATTTTCCATGAAGGGCGTCACAGTTTGTCGCCGATGGTCGAACGGAGGCTTTGCGTGGTTGGTCGGCGGCGTTGTGTTAGGCGATGCGCTGGACGTATCGGGATAGGCCGGCGGCGTGCTCGCGGCGAAGACATGGCGAGGGCGGCGCGGACTACCCGGCGGCTTATGCGTGTTTTGTGGGAGCGGAGGTATCGTGGGCGGGCTCGAAACAACTTGGCGGGTCCTGGCGACCACAAAGAACGAGACCGCGACGGACGTGCTCCTGGCGGTGTTGGACGATCCGCGCGAGGAATATGTGGTCAGCGCTTTACGCGCGCTCCTGATGCGTCGTGACGCGCGTGGTTTGACCGAGATCGTGCGCCGCTGGGACCGGTTTTCAACAACCTGGAAAGAGGTCGTTCGCGAGCAGTCCGGGCGGTTGACGGGGGCGCTGCGCGATGCGCTGGTGCAGGATGAGCCGAGCCTGTTTGCAAACGCGTGCGCTGCCGCGGTGTGGCTGGGCGAATTCGACTTGATCCCGGTGCTGGTGAACGTGGCCGAAGCCCCCATGAGCCCGCGCGCCCAGCAAGCGGCCACGACGCTCCTGCGGTTGGCCGAATTACTGCAGGAGCAGTTAACGTCCACGCGGGAGCGTGCGCGGCGATCCGACCCCCTGGTCGTAAGAACGCGTGTTGTCGCGGCGTTGGAGAAGTCGCTGCTTCGTTGGCCGCATCACCAACGTCACGAGATTCTCGAAGCGTTTCTTTTGCTTTGCCCGCGCGACAATGCAACGCTCAAGCACATTCTCAATCACCCGCACGACCCAGCGTATCTGCGGGTCTTGGAGTTGTTGGGGCACAGTGGGCAAACGGGCATCGTGCGGTTACTACTGAGTTACCTTGATGATCGGCAGGCCCCAACGGCGGCGCTCCAGACGTTGGCGCGGCGCCACGATCCAGAGTTTCTCTCGGGATTGCTCAAGAAGATTGGCTACGAACCGTCGGCCGCGGCGCGGCGCAATCTAAAACTGATCCAAGATTTTCCCTGGCTTCGCACGCACCCAGCGCGTTTTGACGAGTTAGACGACGCGGGACAGCACGCCGCGGTGCAGATGCTGGCGGCCTCGGCGATCAAGCCGAACGACCTACGGATGTTGATCGAGTATGTACTGAAGAAGGGGCGGCCCGCCGGCCGTCGCGCCGCCGCCGAGGCCCTTCGGCGTTTGCAGGGCGCCGACGCGAACCGCCTGGTACTGGACGCGCTCCACGATAGCGATCCCTTGATCCAGGCCGCCGCTTTAGGGCACGTGCGCCAGCGGGCGCTTCCAGGCGCGATGACGCGCGTCGTGGAGTTACTCGAAAGCGATCACGAAACCGTCCGCGCGGCCGCTCGTAAGTGCCTTGCCGACTTTACCTGCGAACGGTTTCTGATGGCGTTCGACATGTTATCGCCCGAGGCGCGGCAGAGCACCGGGAAACTCGTGGCCAAAGTGGATCTGAGGGCCGTCGTGCTATTGGGTGACGAACTTGGCTCGTCGTCGCGGAACCGGCGTATCCGCGCCTTGGAGGCAACGGCGGCGACGGGACTGGCGCCGGCGCTGGAGGAACGCCTGATCGCCATGTTGGCCGAGGAAGACCATTATCTTCGAGTCAAAGCCGCGGAAGCATTGCGTTATTGCGACACGCCGCGCGTCAAGCAGGCCCTGCGCGAGCGCCTGCTTGATCCCCATCTGTCGGTCCAGAGCGCCGTGGAGGCGAGCTTGGTATTTCTTAGTCGCGGCGAAGAAACTCAACCCGCGCCAACCGCGATGAACGACACCGAAGTTTGGAATCCCGCGCCGGTGGTAAGTTCCCCCATCACGCAACCGAGCTAAGCGAGTCACGCCTCCATGAACGGAGCCTTCGCCACGACGTTCTTTGAATCCCTCGGCGCTTGCCTTCTCGGCCAAGCCGAGGCGTATCGCCACATGGGACGGCGGTTTCGTTCAGGGGGCGCCACGCTGGAGGTCGGCGACGTGCTGGTGGGCGCAACGCTCTTACTGGGACCGTTGCTGCTGATCCTGCTCTATTTCTTCGTGCAGCGAGTGCGCGTCAAGAGTCAGCAAGCCAGTCCCCGAGCGTTGTTCTTTGAGCTTTGCCAAGCGCACGAGTTGGAATGGCGCACGCGCTGGAAGCTATGGCGCCTTGCGAGGCGACTTCAAATCAGTCCACCTGCGAGGTTGTTTGTCGATCCCGCCCCGTGGGAGCGGCTCAGCAGTGGCGCCCCTGCACAGGGACTGGACCGAGAAGAAATCGTTCGTCTTCGCGATTTGCTGGGTATCGCCGGGAACTCGGCGAATCACGGATGACGGTTCTTCCGCCATTCCTGTTTCATCGCGGGCGGGAGTTGCATTCGGCCGTCATCGAAAGCGACGTCTCCGAGGCGCCGTCGTTCTCAAGTTTAGCCCGGATTATGCATGTAGGGTGGTCAAGCGAGCGCAAGTCGTCGGTGGATCAGCGCAAACCGAACCGGTCTGATTCGCCAACCTGGTCAGCCTTGGCAAACGATCAGCGAGTGCAGACACACCAAGCATCACGACGATTTGCTCGACCCATTACCCATCGATGAATAATCCGGGTTAGCGCCACCGGATTACGTCATTCTCGGCAAGTGAATCGTGTTCATCGACCATCCCGTAGTGTCTTCAATTTGTTGCTATTTGGCGCGCAACTTGCTTTCTCCCCGGCTAGGTTCCCCTACCTGTGCCCGCGCATGGGTTCATGGGGACGTGCTTCGCGGCATGGAGCGCCGAACGAATTTCGACGCTGCGGCGCCGCACGGTTCGGCTACACGTGGAAACGCCCCGCCGTCGGCTCAGGTTCGCGGCGGGGCGTTCTTCATTAAGTGGGGGGAATTGCGATGAGCACTTGGGAAATGATCTTATTGATCGTCGTGATACTGTTACTCCTCGGCGTTGTCCCCGCGTGGCCTCACAGCCGCGGCTGGGGTTACGGGCCCAGCGGCGGCCTACTTGCGGTATTGGTGATCGTGATTCTCGTGATCATCTTGCTGTAAACCACGAGAAGTGTACGCTCGGTTACTCGCGTAGATGCGATACCCGGTTGTACACCCGGGGCGTATGGCGGCGGGCATTAAAACGTTCCAGGATTCCCGCGCGCACGAACTCATGCCGCATTTGCACGGAACCGCCGTAGCCGTTGCGGCTGATGCTTGCCGGTTCAAAAGGATGGAATGAGAAAATTCCATCCGAGCCGCGTACGCGACCGTACCAGTCGCGACCATCCTGAAACTCGCGCACGTGGTGGTTGACCGTCTCGTGGCAGCGACGGCACGAAACCCGATCCGCTTCAATGAAACCGCCGTCGTAGTTGGCGGGCACAATATGAAATCGAGCCGTGGTGGTCGGCGCGCAGGTATGTAAACCATTGGTCGACTTCCGCCACGTCGACCCCAGCGCCGAGCGGAAGGGCGTCGTGGTGAGCAACTTGACCACCAACGCATCGTCGCCCGCCGCCGGCAGGTAATCGACCCCCATCGCCTGGTAGATGACGCGACCAGGATGGTTGTTGGACAGGATCCGCCGCTGCATTTTGATCGGCGAGTCGAGATGCGTCACTAGCTTGGCCAAGGTCGGCTTCGAACGCCACTCGGGGCGGAGTTCTTTAATTCGCGTCGATAATCCTTCGGCCGTGGGAAACGGACGAAATACATCCACGTTCCAATCGCCGTTTTCGCGAATCCGCAGTCGCAGTTCAAACGTGTAGTGCGGTCCCCAGGGAGCTTTCATGGTTAACACTTCGCCAAAGACCGTGCCCACCGGATAGGTCCAGGCGTAACCGGGCATGGTGTCGCCCGACAAGTGCTTCTGATACCACGTGATCGGCATCACCTTGCCGTTCTGGTCTTTCGGGAGACGTACGAAACGAAAGGTGGAAACGCTCGTCGCACGATGGGTTCCAGCCGGCGCCCCCCAGGGGAATTCGATATTGCCGTTACCGTACGGCTCACCCGAATCGGCCGAAATATTGTAGGAAACCGCATGCACGCCGGGTAACTGACCGTCCCAAATCTGGTAGCACTCGGGCATTTCCTGGTCGGTGTACAGCAGCAGCGCCGGGTCGTCGAGAATGGCCTGCGTGTCCGGGTCATCGACTTTTGGGAGCAATCGGCGAAGGCTCGCTTCGCGCTGCGCAGTCATCAAGCGGAAGGGGGACGCCTGCGCTTTCGTAACGGTGGGTTTCGAGGATGGCTCCGCCGCCATTCCTTGTGCGGCCAGTAGACATCCCCACAGTCCGATAACCGTCCATACTGGTGACTGTGACATTTCCTCTTTCCAAGGTTCAGGGGAGGAGGGTAAGAGGCAGCGCCACGCGGCGCTGCATTAAGATAGGCAATGTCAAAATTTTCTGATTGTGTGAATTGGGGTGGATTGGAAGTTTAGAGTAAGGTAGGATATGCATTTAACCAGTCAAGGGGGGCGGGAACTGCGCGCCCGATTTCTGAAAATTCGGGATCGCGACAAACACACTCCTAGAAGGGGGGCGAGGGCGAAAGAAGGCGAGTAAATCGCCAATTCAATGCGGCTTGCTACTCTTTTGCAGCCCGAATAGTGAACTCGGTCACTTCCCAAGTCACTTCGCTGGGGACCATTGTGCCCGTTCGATCCGCCCCGTTCCCGATGCGCTGCGCCATGGAGCCTGCTTGCCCCTGCCCGAGCATCAGGCGGCGATAGCGTTGCGGATAACCGTAACGAGGATGGAACAATCCCGAGAGGGACAATCTCGGGGTGGAAGCGTCGGCCCGTCCTGCTTCCATCGTCGCCACGTGGCGGAAATCGCTTGCTAACGTGCCGAACATTCCGGGCACGCTCCAAGTCTCCCAAGTGCGTCGCTGCGGGAGCGGTCTGCCATTGCGGTACGCGGCAACGGGTTCGGAACGGCGTACTTCAACGCGATAAACCGCCGGCTGCGCACCCGATACTTGCACCTGCACATCGTAATTCGCGGGGCCTTGATCGCGCCAACGCGCTTGGGCGGCGCGAAACTCTTCCTCGGAGAGCGCGGGAAGCGGGTCGCGAAACGACAGCACCCAGAACACCAGCACAAACGCCAGACCCACCATCGTTCCGAGCGCTGCGGCGAGGAAACGCACCGAACGGCGAGATGAGGAATTCGGAGGCGCGGACATGACCGGAATTGTCGGTCCGGCGCCTTGCGCACGCAATGCCCCGTACGCGGCGCTGGTTTGCGGCTAGGCGCTTGCGGGATCGTCCAACGTCACATACTGCTGGATGTTGCCGCGGACCTTCCGGCGCTCCAAGGGCCGATCCAGCCGCAATAACTCCATCGGCACCGGCGTCATGGGGGCCAGCATGGTTGACACGGCGTTGGCGTCGATCTGGGCATTGTTTGCAACCGCCATGCGAAACTTTCGCCACACGAGCGGCATGACGAGTTTCATCACCACGGTCGCCAGCGGCCCGCCCAAGCAATGGCGTGGCCCCGCGCCAAAGGGGAGATAGGCATAGGGCGAAGGATGCAGCGTCAGCCAACGATCTGGGCGGAAGCGTTCCGGTTCTTCATAAAGCTCTCGCATGTGGTGCGTCATAAATTGGCTGAACACCACCACCGTGCCCCGGCCGAGAGTGAACGGCCCTAGTTCAACCGGGCGAACCGCAACACGTTGCACGTACGCCGAGCCGGGGAGGATTCGTAGTCCTTCTTTGAGTGTCCGCTCCAAGCACGGCAACGATTCCACGTCGTCCAGGGTGAGCGCCCCCGTGGGAAGTTGCTCGGCGAGTTCACGGGAGAGTTTTTCGCCTTCTTCGGGATGCTGCGCTAACAGGAAAAACGTCCACGTCAGGCTGTGGGCGGTCGTCAGATGGGCAGCGCTAAACAGCAGGGCGGTCTGGCCGATCAATTCGTCATCGGTCAGACCGTCGCCTTCCGCCTGATTGCGAAGGAGTATCGAAAGTACGTCATCGCCCGTGGGGTCGCGGTGGCGCAGTTCGATCATCTGCCGGATTTTTCCCTCCAGCCGTTCCGCAAATGCAAGCAGCTCCTCGTAACCATCGTTGAACTCGACCAGGGGAACGATCGCCGACACGCCCAGCCGGTGGTTCATCGCTCCCCAATGCTCGATCAATTCCCCGAGTTCAAACACCAGCTCCGGCTGATTGAAGCCAAATAAGATTGAGCTGGTGATCCTCAGCATCAGCGAGTTCATCTCGCTGTGCAGATTGCGCACGTCGCCGACGGTCCAATCGTCGAGCATGGCCTCGGTCAACTCGACAATGCGGGCGACGTAGGCCGAAAACATTCGTTTTTGAAACGGTCCCATCAACATGCGGCGCTGCTCGCGGTGGTGGGAGCCATTCTGGCTGAGCAGGCCGCTCGTAAGTCGGCGCTGGGCGGAGCCTTTCGGCCCACGGAGCGGAAAAAAGTACGAGTGAAAGGTTTCGGTGTCGCTCAGCACGCGCTGGTTGTACTCAGGGCCGAAAACAAAGATCACCCGCTGTCCGTCGTCCTCCAACGCCGAGATAGGACCGTGCATCTCATATTGGCGCCGGAGCATTCCCAACGGGTCGGTGACTGCGTCGGCCAAGCTGCCATGGGTGATCGGCAAAGCACCCGAAGTTTCCGCCAAGGCCGCCGCCGAGCCTGTTTCAGTCATAATTAGCCGCGCAAGAGAAGGCCTATCGAGGTGCAAACACATCCTTGCGGCGATGACAACCAAGTCTCAGCAAATTCCATTCCCAAACTATATTTCCGAAATAACCGAGTCTACGCCGTGTGTGCAGTTTAACGGTCAGTTGCTGAGGCTGTTAGTAGTCGAGAAAAAATATCGCAAAACTGGGGACTGTTTTTTTTACTGTCTATGGGCTCACTCTTAAGGGTGCTGAGGGAATGGAGAAACCGCCTCGCATTGGTCAACGATTGTGAAGCTTTCGCAAAGCAGGTCTCGCCTGCCGGGTGGGAACTTTCTAGAAAAAACCGCGGAGTTCGCAGGCAAAAAGAAGGTCCCGCCGGACTGGCGGGACTTACCAAACATTCACAACCTCTCAGATATTCCCGTAGCGGCGGCGCTCGTGTCGCCGCTACGACGATTTGACCAAACATTTACCCCCTCGCGGGGGCTCACTCGATCCACAGAGGCGGAGGCCGGATTTTTGTTCGTCAACACGTCAAGAGTGTCGGCAGCATGCGGGCTCGGTCCAGCCAGGTTGGCGCCGAGGAAACAAGCGGCCCCTAAGTTTCTGCGCCGCTGCACGCGTGCTACGATAAGGCGATGAATCGGAATGAACTGGAACGCTTGGCCGCGCAATTGATCGCGGGACAGGTTTCGACGAATGATTTCGTAACCCTTCTAAGCCAGCCGCGCTCGGCCGAACTAGGCGACACCACGCTGGATTTGGATCGGCGACGAAGGTGCGGATATCCCGAAGTCGTTTTTGGGCAAGGAAAAACCATTGCATCGCTAGAGGCGATTTTCCGGCGACTGCTTGCCGAGAAAATGCCGGTGTTAGCGACCCGCATCGACACCGAGAAAGCAGCCTCGTTGGTGGAAATGTTTCCCGCAGGCGTTTACAACGCGGTGGCGCGCACCTTTCGCATCGCCGCCGAACCCATGGCCGAAGTGAGTTCCGCGGGGCGAGTGGTGGTTGTCACGGCGGGGACGAGCGATCTGCCCGTGGCCGAGGAAGCTCGCGAGACGCTGGATTGGATGGGCGTGGCGACCGAGATGTTGCACGACGTCGGCGTGGCGGGACCCCATCGACTGATAGAAAAACTTGCGGTGTTCGATGGCGCCGACGCGGCGATCGTGGCCGCGGGCATGGAAGGCGCCCTCCCCAGCGTGGTCGGCGGGCATTTGGCTTGCCCGGTGATCGCGGTACCTACCAGCGTGGGTTACGGCGCCAGTTTCGGCGGCTTGGCGGCGCTGTTGGGGATGCTCAATAGCTGCGCCGCCAATGTGGTCGTGGTCAACATCGATGCGGGATTCAAGGCGGGCTATGTAGCGGGCCTTATTGCTCGGCGCCGCCACGGCGACCAAATTTGAATGCGTGCGATGGTCCGCGTCGCCGGCATGGATTCTTCAGTTCCGTTCGCCTGTTATCTTTTGAACGAGGGCCGTTTATGACCTCCGCGCGCCTCGCGTGCGTTGCCGCCGCAATCGGTTATGTTCTGGCGCCCGTGGCGATGGCCGACCCACCGGCAACACCCAAGCGGCCCAATGTGCTGTTTCTCTTCACCGACGACCAGCGGCCCGACACCATCGGGGCCTTGGGGAACTCCGCAATCCACACGCCCAACCTGGACCGGTTAGCACGCAGCGGATTCACCTTCCGCAACGCCTATTGCATGGGTTCGACCATGCCGGCGGTGTGCAATCCTTCGCGGCACATGACGCTCAGCGGGATGTCGCTCTATCGTTATGATTCGCAAAAGCGCGAGGGTACGTTTGGCGCCGTGATGCGCAAGGCTGGTTACGTTACCTACCATGAATCCAAACGCGGCAACGTGGCGCGCGAGTACCACAAGGCCTTCGAGTTTTCCCGGTACCTGGATGACGGAAAGGAGCGCGCGTCGGGCCATCACGGCCGGACGATCGCGAATCATGCCGTTCATTTCCTCACAAAGATGTGGGATCGCAGCCAGCCGCTGTTCATGTACCTGGGTTTTGAAGGGCCGCACGACCCGCGCGTGGCCGCCCCGAAATGGCGGAACTTATACGACCGCGACGCGATCCCGCTGCCCGCCAACTACCAGCCGTTTCATCCGATCGACAATGACGAGCTGTTGGTGCGCGACGAACGCCTCGCCCCTTGGCCGCGCACCGAGGACGCGGTGCGGAGCCACTTGCACGATTACTACGCTTGCATTTCGTCACTCGATCACCAGATTGGCCGTGTCCTGGCCGCGCTCAAGGAACTGGGGGAGTACGACAATACGATTGTGATTTTCTCGTCCGATCACGGCCTGGCGATCGGCAGTCATGGTCTGTTCGGCAAGCAAAACCTTTATGAACACTCCATGCGGTCGCCGTTGATTTTCGCGGGGCCAGGAATTCCCCACGGCCAGTCCGATTCGCTGGCGTACCTCTTCGATATCTTTCCAACCGCGTGCGAGTTGACGGGGGTCGCCGCTCCCCCAGGGATCGACGGCAAGAGTTTGGCGGCGGTCATCGGCGGCGAACAAGCGTCGGTTCGCGATGTGGTGTTCTTGGCCTATCGGCAGGGTCAGCGGGCCGTGCGGCGGGGTCCGTGGAAGTTGATCCGCTACCCGCGGGTGAACTACACCCAACTTTTCCACTTGGATCAGGACCCGCACGAGTTGACCAATCTAGCCGACGATCCGCGGAATGCGGAACAGATTCGCACGATGACCGACCTGTTAACGCGGGAACAACGACGCTATGGCGACTCGCTGCCTTTGAGCGTGGCCGAGCCGAAGCCGGCCAAGATCAACCTTTCGTTCTTCGCGCAGGCGGGCGCTACAACGAAAACGCCGTAACCGCCAGGACGCAACAAGCAACGACGAACGCGCCCGGCGCGGTCTACCCTTCTAAGCACATGCGAAGCAGCGGGGGGACCGCTTCTTGGCGATCGTGAGAGAGCGCCGCAAACTCAGCGGCGAGCGTGGCGGGAAGCTCGGTCGTCGCATCGAGGTGAACCCGGCGAACTTGCGCAATCGTCAACCCCGTGGCGGTGCGCAGGCGAGCGCCGCGCAAATCGGCGCCGTCGAAATCGGCTTCGCCCAAATAGGCGCCTTCCAGATCGGCCTGGCAAAGCACGGCCCGCTCAAACCGGCCGCGATAGAGCTTGGCCGAGGTTAGACGGGCTTGGGTGAGGTCGGCGCCTCCCAAGTCCGCCTCGCTTAGATTCGCTTCCTCCAAGTTCGCTTCCCGCAGATTGGCGTTGCCTAGGTCGGCCCGAAAGAGTCGAACCTTGCCAAGATTGACGCCGCGCAAGTCGGTGGCGCGCAGGCACGCCCGATCCAGACGCGGCAGTTCACAGGAACAGCGCACCGTGTTCCATTGCATCACGCCTGGAAAACCGCTCTTGAGCAATGCGATGACTTGTTCCCGCTCCACCGCTTTCCTCCCGATTAAGAGTTGGAACGCGCCGCGACGGAATGATAAAACGTGCTCTCCCGCCGCCAAAACTCGCGAAGAAGCGTCACGCAGGTGTTTTCTAACTGGAGTGCAAGGGAATTACAAGCGTTTTCGTGGCCGGGCGAGTCGAAATTTATCAGGGACGTTCGGTGGGCAACGATTGATTAGTTTGGCGCGTCGGGCGCCGGCGCCGCGGAAACCGCGGTTACAAGTCCAACCCGTCTAGCTCATCAAGCAGGTCGTCCAGGTTGTCGCGCGGCGCCGATGTTGTGTTGTCTTGACGCTTGCCTACCCCGATCGCGGCGCCTACGGCGCCGCGCCCGGCGAGAAGCAGTTGCTCGTCTCGCTCCCGAAGGGCCGCTTCCACCGCGGACTCCTTCTGCTCGGGAGCGCCGAACAGTACCGAAAGGTCGATCTTTAACCCTCCGATTTCGACAGGCGCTCCCGCGATAGCAGGTGTTTTGTGCTGAGGAAAGATGATCGCGTTTTCAGGGCACACACGGCTGCACGCGGGGCAACCTTTGCGGCAATTGTCGGGCTGTTCGACCAGGATCGTTTCGGCGCCGTCCACGCCGTACACGCCAAACAGGCAGAAATCGATGCACTCCATACAGTTGGTGCAACGGCTATAGTCGATCACCGGATACCAGCGCCGCCCCGCGGAACCTTCGATCCGCACCACCTGCGGCGCGGTGCTTCCCGCGCTCTGGAAATCTCGGTTGCTGGTCTCGCGCGGCTCGCTGGCGCCGCTCGGCGCTGCTGCCCCCGGCTTGGGCGAACCGCCTAACAAGCCGGTCAATTGCACCAAGGGCGTCGCATTCTCCCGCACGATGCGGCGGATCTCTTCAACATAAATACGGGCGTCCTGGTGCGTGCGCAAATCAAGGCAATAAATTTTTCGGGGCGGCAGGGGGCGACGGTCCATCACCCGGTCTTTGGCGTCGTCGGGCTCATCCTCCAGTTCGTCCTCAAGATCCTCGTCGTCTTCTCCAAGACCCTTGAGCAGCGAAACCCCTTCATGCCCGTGGACGCCATTGCGATCCAGCACCCACCGCGCCGCGCGCGGATACAGCCACGAAAGCACGACTACGTCGCCGCCAAGGTTTTGCAAGGCGAGCATTCCCGTGCTATCGGCCTTCAAGTCGTACAGGTGCGGAATGACCGTGATGTCCACGCCGCTTTCCATAATCATGGCGGCGACCAGGTCTTCCTCCAACTTTCGTTTTTCGGGGTTCTGGCTCTGACCCTGCGAAAGAACGACGGAGATACGCTTAGGCATAATGCGAGACTTCCAAGAGTGATTGGCGTAGCTCGGCGACGTAGGTTCTACTCGTTCATTTGCCCCTTGATGGTGCGCTGGGTGATCTCCCAAACCGCGTCAAGGTGCTGTAAATACTCGGTGGGCGTCATCAAGCCTTCGTCGGCGCCCTCGATTTCAAAAAGCCAGCCCGCGCCGTAATTATCGACGTTAATCGTCGAAGGGTCGCCGAGCAACTCCTGATTGAATCGCGCCAGCCGGCCGGTCAGCGGGGCGAACAGGTCGCTTTCCGCTTTTTTGCTCTCGATGAAACCGATTTCCTGCCCCTCGACGACCGCAACGCCTTCTTCCACGTTCCAGTCCAAAAAATACACGTCCTGAAGCAGGCGCACCGCATAGGCGGAAAACCCAAACCGCCACACGCCGTCCGCCTGCCGCTGCGCCCAGGTATGGTTTTTCTTGGCGTAGCAGCGGTCGGTCGGAAAGCGGGCCTCGTATTGGCCCATCATGAACGTGAGGTGGTCCGGCATGGGAAGAGAGCGGGGAGTGGCGAATAACGAATGGCGAGTCGTGAGTTGTGGGACGTGAGTCGCGTGCCTATTTCTATTCGCTACTCACGATTCGCGCTCCTACGTGTACCGCACGCCTTGGTGTTCCGCCTCGAAGAAGGCGGGGAGCAGGGCGTCCACGCGGAGTAGGCCTTTGCGGGTCAACTCGATGCGGTCGCCATTGACCGTGAGCAGGTCATCTTCGGCATAGTCGTTCCAGGCGTTTCGCCATTCGTCGAGAATCTCCACGCCGAACTTGGCGCGGAAGTAGCCCGCGTCGAGCCAGCCCTTTTTGAGTTGCAGGATCAACTCGCGCACCAACAATTGATGCGGCGTGGGACGCAAGGCGCGGCCGAGCGGCAACTCCCCACGCTCCAGCAGATCGCCCAGGTAATCGTTCCATTCAGGCTTGTTTTGATAGTGAACGCCTTGAACGTGCCCGAAGCTGGCGATGCCCGTGGCCAGCAAGTCGGACCCCTGCCAGAGATTGTCACGATAGCTGAAGTTCACCTGCGCGGGGTCTTTGACCATCGTGTAGGCGCTGGACGTATGGTAGCCGGCTTCGGCCAGCGTGTTGAACGCGTAATCGACCCAGGCCCGTTTGGTGGGCCAGTCCGCCACCGGGCTTTCGACGTGGTTCCCCAAGATGTCTTTGGAATACACCGTGTTGAACGGCAGTTCCATCTGGTAAATGGTTACGCTGTTGGGCGAAAGCTCGATCGTCTTCCGCACGCTCTCGCGCCAGTTATCCCACGTCTCGCCGACCATGCCGGCGATGAGATCAATATTGACGTTGGCAAAGTTGGCGGCGCTGATCCACTCCCACGCACGGTAAACCTCGTGCGAGAGGTGCGCCCGACCATTCTCCTTGAGCAGCTCATCGCTGAAGTTCTCTACGCCCAGGCTCAGGCGCGTAACGCCCAAGTCCTTGAGCGCGTGGACCTTCGGCTCCGAGAGCGTGCCCGGCTCGCATTCGAAGGTGACTTCCTCCGCATGGTCCCAGCGAATATTCTCCTCCAACCGATTCACCAGGGCCGTCAACTGTTTGACGCTAAGGAACGACGGCGTCCCGCCGCCGAAGTACACAAAGCGAAACGGACGACCGCCCATCACCGGTTGCCGGCTGACCAGTTCAATCTCTTTGGAGAGGGCCGAAACGTAACGCTCGATCTCGGCCGCGTTTACGTCGGTCAGCACCTTGAAGTAGCAGAACTTGCACCGTTTGCGGCAAAAGGGAATGTGCAGGTACAGCCCTAGCGGCGTCGCCTCCCGCGGTGGGGCGGCCAAGGCGGCCCGCACTTCCTCCACGTATTCGGATTTCCACTGGCTGAACGGCGGATAGTTCGAGATGAAGTAACTGCCGACTTCGGTTTTTTTGGTCGTTTCGGTAGTAGACATCAGCAACTGCGGATTACGGGATTTGGAACGATCAAAGCGCCGCGTCTAGTCTTCAAAGAAGGCTTCGACAGGCGCGCGGAAGTCAGGGAGAATCGTGGGAAGGGTTAGTTCGTCACCGACATGCAAGATGCGTTCCGGCCCTTCGGCGTCATAGATATGCAAGGTCCGCGCGGCATTGTCGACCACGCACACCACATCGACGCCCACGTACAAGTACTCGGCGACCTTTTGCAAGATACGTGGACAACGATCGCCGGGGGAACGGACCTCGACAACGAACTCCGGGGGTACAGGAAAGCGCCCAGGGCCCGTTTGCCCCTGCCGAAGACGGGAATAGCTGTAATAACTCACGGCGGCGCCGCGGAGCGCGTCGAGATTACGCTCAGTGACAATGCCCGCGTCGTTGCTAAGCACGCGTCCCAGCCCATGCTGTTTGACAAAGTTGCGCAAGAGGAAATAGGCATTGCCACGTAGGACGCCATGACGAGAGTTGGGAACATTCATTTCGACGACTTTCCCGCGCACCAACTCCGTCGGCCGGCCCATGTCGGGCAAGTTGGCGTATTCCTCGATTGTCAGGAATTGGTCAACAATCGCCATCGCGTTCTCTCGGTTACTTTTTCTCCGCAAAGCAATACACCACGCCGTCGTCGCTGGCGATGACCAACTTGCCTTGGGCCACGGCGGGCGAACCGACGAAGCGGCCGCCGGCTTCGTACTCCCACGCCTTCTCGCCGGTCTTGAGATCGACGCCGTACACGCGACCGTCAGCCGAGCCACAGTACACGCGCTCGCCCGCAACCACCGGCGAGGAATCGATTCTTCCGCGGGCGAGGAAGCTCCATGTCTCATCTCCGGTCGCCGGGTTCAACGCGTGCAGCCGCTTGTCGCGACCGCCGAAGATCACCAGGTTCTCCGTCACGGCGGGCGAACTGCGAATGCCGTGGCCGCTCTGACTTTGTTGCCACTTCCACGCCAACCGAGCCTCTTTCCAGTCGACGGCGAACAGCGTTCCGTTTTCCGTTCCGAAGTACACCACATCGCCGCGCACGGCGGGAGTTACGCCGGTCGGGCCGTCCATGGGCACGTCGGCCACCTTTTCGCCTTTGTCCAAATCAATGATGTGCAAGCGGCTGTCGCACCCCGCCAGAAAACAGCGATTGCCGGCGATGGTCGGTGAGCAACGAATCTGGTCGTCAATGGCGAACTTCCACACCACGTCGCCGCTTTTGGCATTCAAACAGTAGAGCGTGGCGTCCTGGGAGCCGATCAGCACGTTGTCCTTGTAAAAATTGGGGCTGGAGTTAATCTCAGCCTTGGTCTCGAAACCCCACACCGGCTTGCCGTCGTCGGCGTTCAGGCAGTAGACCTTGCCGTCCACGTCGCCGATATACAGCAGCCCGTCGCGCACGGCGGGAGCTGAATTAAAGCCCACGAACTTTTCGCCCGTAAAGAAGTCCCACTTCTTCTTGCCCGTGTTCAAATCGAGCGCGTAAAGCGTGCCGTCCAGGTCGCCGATGTACGCCACGCCGCCCACGATGGCGGGGGTGCCCTCAAAGACGCCCTCCTTCACTTTGAAAGACCACAACAGAGAAAGGTCCTTCGGCAGCGGCGAAGACGCCACGCCCGTCATCTGCGGATCGCCGCGGAACAGCGGCCACTCGGCGGCGCGGGTTGCCGACGGTTGGGCCGCCGCTGGCTGGGGCGACGCACGCTCATCGGCGGCGACTGGCCGCGGCGTCATACACGCGACAACCGCCAACGCCAGCATCCCAGAGACCGCACGCACGGCGACGAGCGGGAAAGTCTCCTGTGTGTTCATGATGAAAATTACCGTGTGCGGGTCATGCAACCAAACCCCATAGCCGGAGGCTAACAGCTTCCGGAACGCAATGCCCCCGACCAACTTCAGGCGCACCGTTACGCCAAGTTTCGCACCCTATTCAGGAATAAGGTTGCGCGACAATCCGGAGGCTGTTAGCCTCCGGCTATCGGCGAGGGTGTGTGCCTTGCAAGGACATTACGCGACAGGCGCTTCCGCCCATTATATCAAAATGCCCGCTCGTAGAGGGCCAAAAGGTCGGCCTGGCCAACTTCGCGAGGATTAAAGCGGCCGGTCCATTGTTCGGCGGCGTGGGCGGCCAAGGTGGGAAGGGTGTCGCGCTGCACCCCTAAATCGTCCAAGCTGGTCTTGAGGCCGGCTTTGACCAGAAGCTGCGTCACGTAATCGGCAAGTCCCTCGGCGCCATGTCGCGGGTCGGGGCAGCCGGGCATCTCCATGGTGGTTTCCAACAATTCGCGATACCAGGCGTTGAACATTTCGCCGTTATAACGAATCACGTGCGGCAGCATCAGCGACACCGCCTGACCGTGCGCGACGCCATAATGGGCCGTTAGCGGGTTGGCCAGTGCATGCGCGGCGCCGAGCATCGAGTTCTCGATCGCCACGCCCGCAAAGCACGCCCCTAGTTGCATCCCGCCGCGGGCGTCAATGTCTTCGGGATTGTCGAGCACGTGGGCAAAGTTGTCGGCCAGCATGGTCCACGCTTCGCGGCTAAAGGCCAGCGAGGCGCCGTTGCGCGGCTTGGTCACGTAGGTTTCTAGGGCGTGCGCCACGGCGTCGATGCCGGTAAGCGCCGTTACCTCGCGCGGCTGGGTGACGGTGAGCTTAGGGTCAAGCACCGCCACGCGGAACGACGCCTTCTTGTCGCCGCAGGCCATCTTCACTTTGGTCTGAGCGTCGGAAATCAAGGCGTAGGACTGCGCCTCGCTGCCGGTGCCGGCGGTGGTGGGCACGGCGATCATGGGGAGCATGGGCTGGCTCGCCTTGCCGACGCCCCAATAATCCTGCATCCGTCCGCCGTTGGTGTAGACAAAGTTCACGCCCTTGGCGCAGTCCATCGAACTGCCGCCGCCCAGCCCCACAATCAAGTCGGGCTGGTGCTCGCGGGCGAAGCGCACGCCCGCTTCCACGTTCTCGGTGTTCGGGTTTTCCTCCACCTGGTCAAACACCCGCGCTTCCAAGCCCGCCTGACGCAGCGCATGAACGCCGCGTTCCGTATGCCCAGCGCGCACAATCCCCGGATCGCTTACGACCATTGCCCGCCGCGCACCGAGTTCATCCGCCAACTTTCCCAACTCGTCCACCCGGTCAGGACCGAAGATGAAGCGGGTACGGGGGTTGAAGTCGAAAGGAACCATGGGAATTCGGATATCGGATTGCGGATTAGGTGAATGGCGCGGGACTTTTAGTGGAGGTCGCGCGTTAGCGTGTCTGGATCAAGTTTCGTGGCTTCGTGTAGGTTATGCCTTCACGGATCAAGACTGCGCATAGCATTGCAGTTGCTTTCTAATCCGCAATCCGCAATCGCCTCACTTGACACTTCCCAGCCGGTCCTCGGTCACTTGGAGCGCGCGGGAGCGGAACAGGAAGTCGATGATGCTGCCTTCGTGCGGTTGCAGCCAATTCAGGCGGTTGGTGGGAATGGGGCCAATGTTCAAGCGGTCAATGTGCGTGGCGTTGATGCAGCCTTCGATGAGCTTTTCATCGTTGCTGATGACCGTGCAGACCAGCGTGGGGCCGATCTTCTTGAGCAACTGGTCCTGCGGGCAATTGACCACGGTGGCGAAGGGGAACATGTATTCCTTCTTTGCAATTTCGGCCTCGGGCGACGTGGCGTGGGCGATCACGGGCCGCAGGTAGCTGCACAGTTCCTTCTCCACCAGCCGGTCGCCGTAGTCGGCGGTGGCGTGGGTGACGCCGTCGTGCTTCAAGTCGGCTTCGATCATCTCCCACACCAGCCGGCCCATGCTCTTGCCGTTGATCTTCGTGGTGAAGGCGGCCAGGCCCGCTTCCGGGTCTTGCGGCGGTTTGACTTCGATCGGCCCCAGCTTCTTGGCCAGTGCGGCGGCGATCTCCTTAGTATGCCGCGAGGCCCACACGCCCGAAGCGTTAATGCACCCGCGGCCGCTGTTGATGTAAATGCTTTCGGCCATCAGGTCGAGGTACTGTTCCCAGTTGTCCACCACATCATCGCCCAGGATGATCTTGGAGAACCCCGGCCCATGCGCTTGCACCTTGGGATTGCCGCGATAACGATCCACCGTGGCCGTGCCGCCGAAGATCATCGCCCGGTCGCACGCTTCCAGCACCGCGGCGCCGGCTTCGGCCTCACCGGGATACAAGGCAAATGCCTCGGCCGGGATGCCGGCCTCGACAAACGCCGCCATCACGCGATACGGCGTCCACGGCTCTTGCGGACCCGGCTTGAGCACCAGGCCCAGTTGCAGCGGAATGGCCGGCAGCCAAAGCGTATGCACGCCCGGCGAGTTCGACGGCAGCACCGCCCCCAGCACCGGCGACTGGCATTGATAACTCACCACCACGCCGCGATTCTCCATGCCCCACCCGCGCGAGAGAATGTTCAAGTCCAAACCGCGCGTTAGGCAGTCCAGAATCTTTCCCATGTTCTCCAGCACGAAGGAGTTCTTCGCCATGTTCCCCTTGCACATATGCTCGGGCAACCCGGTGGAAGCCGACTGCTGGCGATAAAAATCCTCCGGCGACTGCCGCCCATTCCCCATCGGCAGCGTGCCCTTGAGGTAATGTCCCGCCGCCACCTTCAACTTCTCAATCAACTCCTCACAAGAGAACTGCCGCAGCGCATCGCGCGCCTTCTGCGCCTGCTTCAAGTCCTTCTTAATAATCCCCCCATTCGCCTGATGCACAAGAGCAATCGGCTCGCCGGTAGCGAAGTGCAAGACCTCCTGCTTTTCCAGGGATTCGTAAGGCTTACCAAAGCGGATAACGGGGATTTCTAGCATGATGAAAGTTACGAGTTTTAAAGTTAGAGATACGTTGAATCGAAGAAAACGCGCGCACGCAAGGAATTGACTCTACAGAGCCAGATTGAGCAGAAGTTTTTCCTGCGGCGGTTGGCGTTTCGTATATTTCACTTTGACGCGTGTCCAACCGAGGCGCCCTTGGCCAGCGCCCTCAAACCAAATCCGTAAACCAAGTTCCTTGGAAGCGAACACCTCTTTGGGTCCAGATCCGCCATAGACTTGCGAACCGACCTTCTTGAAAGCCTCAGCTTTGCTCAGCTTTAGTAGCCGCTGTTCGGTTTCAAACGGTTTCCCAAAACTGATGTCTAGTTCGCGTTTTCGTTTCTCGCACTCGATAAACGACGGACCATCGGCCGTTTCCTCATTCCAGCAATACACCTTATTGGTCACTCGACTGTAAACCGACATTTGGCTGCGATCACGAAAGAACGTTGCGAAGTTCTCATGGGCGGTCAAACCTTCATCCTCTGTGCTCGGTGTGCATCGCAAGCCGCCTTTGTCGACCACAAAGACCCGAAACTCCTTCTTGCCAATCCTGGAATCGTATCCTCGTTGCTTCGCTTCATGAACATCGACATCCAGGAAAACCCAAACTTCGCTTGGACTGGCATACACTTGCGTATAACCAAAACTGAGATACGCTACCTGCGGTGCATCGGTTGACGAATTCGCGCTTCGGGGCGCTCGTGTGGCGGCGTCAGGTTTTCGAGCGCCGAACAGGTCATCTAATTTCGGTGGTGGAGAGTCTTGCGCTCGCAGCGGGTTATCGCAAACAACAAAGGCAGTCAGCAGCAAAGGGATCGCTGACAGCATCAACAATCCCATGCACGACGAAATGAATCTGTGGCTCATTCGGGAGATTTTCGGGCATTTGCAATCTTGTGGAATGGAATCGCCCCGCTCTCTTACGCTGAAAGCGTTGCATTCCATAGCCCATGCAAGCCCCGGAGGGGCGGCGGGGGTGTAGCCGGGAGCGTTAGCTCCCGGATTGCGTGGCCGTTTATCGACGATTAGCCCCGGAGGGGCGGCAAAGCTGGGTCGCGCTGTAGGTCTGTCGCCCCTGCGGGGCTTGGGTTACTTTTGTCCAGGGGCTTGTGCCCCTGGCTACATTCCGTCGCTCCTGCGGGGCTGGACGGACGTTCCGCTCGCGGCGCTTGCGGTTGGTCACTCGCGGAGCGAGATGACCCACATTAGTACACCCCTACCGTCGTTCCACCCGCCAAGCGTGAATACGGCCTGACGCCGCTCACGCCGTCCCAGGGATATTTGGTGTAGGGCTTCTCGCGTTCGCCTTCGTCGCGTTCCAGGAAGCCGGGGACGAAGAACTCTTTGGTCAGGGTGTAGAGCTTGACGCGGCCGGTTTCTCCGTAACCTACGAGTTGGGTGTGGTCGTCCATGTTCACCACTTCGGTGGCGGCTCGCGGTTGCGGGGCGTAGTAGCTGATCTTGTAGCCTTCTTCGGGCGTGACCGGCTTGCTGCACGCCAGGCCCATCAGGGTGTTGCCGTAGGTGGGGGTCATGTAGACGCCGCTTTGCTCAGGCTGGCCGCCGAAGTATTCCTCGATGCAGAACCGGGTCCATTGCGGGGTAAATTCCGTGCCGCCCGAGAAGATGCCGGTGATGCCCACTTCGGGAATACTCGTGCCGTCTTCCTCCAAGCGAGAGGCCAGCGACTCCAGCAGCTTGGGCGTGGTGAACATGCACTTGATGTCGTTGTTCGATTGCAGGACCGTGATGGCCTGGTCGATCACGTGCTTCTTGTATTCCTCCAGGTGCTCCATCCAGCCTTTTTTGATGAGCTTGATGACCCAGCGCGGATCAAGGTCCACGCAGAAGCAGATCCCACCGCGGTACTGGCACAGATGCTCCACCGCCAGCCGCAGCCGCCGCGGGCCGCTGGGGCCGAGCATCAGCCAGTTGGCGCCCTTGGGGAAGTACTTGTCAGGCAGAGTGTGGCTGAACATCTCGTAGTCGATGCGGAAGTCGTCGACCACCACCCGCCGCTTGGGCTGCCCCGTGGTGCCGCCGGTCTCGAAGACAAACGTCGGCCGGTCTTCGTAGGCCTTGGGAACCCACTTCCGCACCGGGCCTTCCCGCAGCCAGTCGTCCTCGAACAGCGGGAACTTTTTCAAGTCGTCAAAGTTCTTCACATCCTTGAGCGGGTCAAACTTCAGCTCCTTCTTCTTTTCCAGCCAGAACGGGGCGCCGGTCGATTCGTGAAAGTGCCACTGCACGATCTCGTAGGTTTGCTGATCAAGCTTCTCGCGGGCTTGTTTCGCCAGGGCGTCAAGATCGCCAGCGGCGACGGAAGCAGTGCTCATGCCAACTCCTCAAAACAAACAAAAGGTGGGGGAAGCGCAGGCGGGAAGACAGCGCGGCTTGTTGTGAAAATACCCGACCCCCATGCTGAAAACAAGCCACCGGGAAAGTTCCGACGTTACTCTGGCTCGCCAGGAACAGACGGCCCGCGGATCACGCGAAAGAACGCGAAGGAGAACATCGGTCGGAGAGAATGGCGAATCGGTATTTTCATGTTCTTATCCGTGCCCCTCGGTAGTGATCCGTGGTTCCTTTTTAGGTAGCGAGACAATCCCGCCGGTAATTCTTCTCGGTGGTTTTGTCGGCTGGTAGGATTGCGATGATTACCCGGACGGGATTGGTTGCGCCGCGGGGGAGCATCGCATGGCTATCGATTACCTGATTCGCTATGCCTGTGACGTGAAGGTGCGGTTTGGCGACAAGGAACTTGTGCGATTGGTCAAAAGCCGGCGGCGAGCGTACGCCGTGGCGCGGATGCTCCAGTAGCGCGAAGGTATTTCGGCCGAGTCAGCGCTGGACAAGCCGTTCCAAATGGCCGTGTGGCGGGCCGACGGCAAGATCGAATCGCAAGAGATCACCGTGCGCCAGATGCTCCGCGAGTCGGCGCCGTTGTGGGAGATGGCGGATTACTGCCGCGGATGCCCGGTGAATCGTGACGACGCCTTCGGCTGTTTCGCTTCCATCAATTATCCGCTTTCGGCCCAAGCCGAGCGGTGGCTGGCCGAAGTTGGCAAAGAGGCGGGGAAGGCGGAAGACCTGCGGGGCGTGCTGCTACGGTTTTTGGCCGACCAGCAGGAAACCGGGAAGAACTTCGCCCGGCTTCGCCAAGACCCCGACGGTACCTACCTGGAAGCGAAGCAGCCGGGAGCGTTCACGGTCGAAAGTGTGCTGGTTCCTCGAACCACGTTCACGACCGACATGCTGCTGGAGATGATGTTCGCCGTGGGCGTGATGAGCGCTACCCACCAGCAGTTTTTGCTCTACTTCTCGGGCGGCGTTCATCCGTTGGAACATAAGCCAGACCGCGACGCGTTTGATGGCGAATACCAGGTCTCGCAAGTGGAAGCCAAAGACCGCTCTGCCCGCTACTTGGTCTTTCACCTGCCTGACGACGCGACGGATGACCGCTCGATCGCGCAGTTGAAAGAGTTCTTTCGCGCCCTGTTCGACGCCTACGCCACCGATTCCGAGATGGCGGTGGACTATTGAGCGGCTGGTCCTCTCGCCGCCTACCGGCGCCGGAATCAACGGCTCTTCTGCGAGTTCGGACGGTAATAGGTTACGGTGCGGGGAACCGTAATGCCGCCCGAGATCACCGCTTGCAGCGTTTCGTTCAAGTCCCAGTTTAGCTCGACCACCTCCCGCTCAGGCAACATTAGCATGTAGCCCGAGGTGGGCATGGGCGTAGTGGGCACGTACAGGCACAGAATCGTTTCGCCCGTTGATTCGTCGCGGCAGGTGGAGGTGACGAAGGCCGGGCACTTGATGCCCGGGTGCGGAAACTCGACCAGCACCACGCGTTGAAAGCGGCCCTTGTTCTCGGGCGCGGCCACGGTCAGCACCAAACGGCTGACCGAGGTGTAAATCTTGGTCACCACCGGCGCCCGGGTCAGAATCCAGTCGATCAACCGGTGCAAACGCGACTGAAAGAACAGCCCCGCGGCAAACAAGAACGCGATTAGCACCACGACCGCCACCACCGGCGCGGCAAAGTGTTCGATCCAGAGAGGCAGCTCAAAGTCCTTGCGGTACAACGCGCGCCCGTAAAACGCCCACAGCAGCAGATGCGCCACGGGGTCGATCAGCATGTTGCGCAAGGTGGTGTAGAGCCAATACAAGATCCAAAACGTAATGGCGATCGGCAACGCCACCAGCAGTCCATGCACCAGCGCCGTGCGAAACCGGCGGGCGATCCGGACCAAGAGGGAAGCGCGTTCGTCTAGCGGCGGAAACTCGGCCTGGCTCATCGGCGACAATTTCGGGGCGGGGAAGAAAAAAACTATTCGGCCGCGGCAGGCGGTTTCCACAGGCGCTCGTGCAGCGCGTAGGCCCCTGGATCATGCTCCTTCAACTCGGAGCGAACGTAGGGGAAGAAGTCGTTGGTCCCCAGGTAGGCCTCGGCCGTCTCCGCGAAATATTCCATGGGGTTGGTCGTGGCGTAGCCTTTCTCGCGCCGTCCATTAATGTGCAAGACCGAACGATAACGCTCCTCTTGCATCGCCTGGCGATACGCCGCCGCCACATCGACATTCTCGAATCCTTGGTCGAGAAATTGGTGATGATAGGCATGGGCCAACTCGTGCAGCACCATCCAGGGCTGGGCGCGGGTCCATTTAAGAAAGGTTTCAGCATTGGCCAACTCGACGCAGCCGGCCTTTTCGGGGTTCATGTCGTGCTCGCGGAGCCAGCCGGCGTCAGGATGGTACGCCATGCACGGGTGATGCGGCTCGAACTTCTCGACCCAGATGGTCACGCGCCGGAACTTCTCCAGCGCCGGCGGCGCCACCGCCCGGGTGACCTGGTAAAGTTGATGCCGCAGCAAGGTGAGCGTCTGCTCGGCCAGCGCCGCATCGTCCAACAATTGGCGATGGACCAACAACCGCCAGCCTTCCAACTCTTGCTCGACGTACTCCGAAGTGGGAGCGTACCGCGGCTCATCTTCCTCCGCCGCCCGGCCCGCGGACGACGCGGCGGCCAGGATCGTTGCTAGAAGAATCACGAATGGAGTGGTGAGTGAGCGTCGCGGGGTTTGCATGGCGCGAGTCGTTTCTTCGGAAGGTTCGTATCCGCAATTCATTCGGTTTGGCGAACAAAAATAAGTCGGCGTGGTTGCCATTTGCTTGAGCAACGCAAGCCGAGCGCCTACCATCGTGCGTGTTGTGTTTAGCGGGGGGCGCGTGTCTGCCTTTGGCGCAAAGTTCTCTTGCGGTTGGTTGCCAAGGTTCGAGGACTACCTTTCAGGCCAATTTGAATTTGCCTTATCTTACCACTCAGGAAGTCGCCATGAAGACGGTGAGCGTGTTGGGAGTCGCGGTTTTTCTACTGACCTTGGCGGTCGATGTCGTCAATGCGGGTGACGCTCGCAAGCCGAACCTGGTGTTTATCCTGGCCGACGACTTGGGAATTGGCGACCCCGGTTGCTATAACCAGAAATCCAAGATCCCGACGCCGAACATCGATCGGCTGGCTGCCGGAGGCATGCGGTTCACCGACGCGCATTCCGGTTCGGGCGTTTGCTCGCCCACGCGGTACGGCATACTTACGGGCCGCTATGCGTGGCGGTCGCGGTTGAAGCAAGGCGTGCTGTGGGGTTACTCGCGAGCGCTCATCGAACCCGAGCGGCTGACCGTGGCCGAGATGCTCAAGGACCATGGTTACCACACCGCCTGCGTGGGCAAATGGCACTTGGGGTTCCAGGCGCCCGACTTAGACGCCAAGGATGCGCCGCCCGCCCATGCCGTTTTGCCGGGCGATCATCGGCACGCGGTCCAGTACGACCAGACGTTGCGCCCTGGGCCGTCAACCGAGGGGTTCGACTATTTCTTTGGCATTCCCGCTTCGCTGGATATGGAGCCATATGTGTACGTGGAGAATGACCGCGTCACCGAAGCTCCGACGGCACGGGTCGAAAAGTCACTCCATCGTCGGCAGGGCGGCAACGGGTTTTGGCGCGCGGGTCCCATCGCGCCTTCCTTCAAGCACGAGGAAGTGCTGCCCACCATTTCCGACAAAGCCGTTGCGTGGCTGGAGCGGCAGTCCGCGGAGGCGCCGTTCTTTCTGTACTTCCCGCTGACCGCGCCCCATACGCCGTGGGTTCCCACCAAGGACTATGCCGGCCGTACACAGGTAGGCCACTATGGCGACTTTGTAGCACAGGTCGATGCGGTGGTTGGTCGGGTGATGGAAACCTTGGACAAGAAGGGACTGACCGAGAACACGCTTTTGATTGTCACGAGCGACAACGGCTCCCACTGGCCGGTCAACGATGTTGAGAAATGGGGCCACGCCGCCAACCTGCATTACCGCGGGCAAAAGTCCGACATTTGGGAGGGCGGGCATCGCGTGCCTTTCCTCGCTCGCTGGCCGGGACGCGTCGAGGCCGGTTCGACGTGCGACGAGACGATTTGCCTGGTTGACTTGATGGCCACCGCCGCCGCGCTGGTCGGTCAAGAGTTGCCGGCCGACGCTGCCGAAGATAGCTACAACCTGCTTCCCGTGCTGCGGGGCGAGGAACGCACCAAGCCGCTTCGCCCCGCCACGGTGCATCATTCCGGTAGTGGAACTTTCGCCATTCGCCAAGGACGATGGAAGTTGATCCTGGATAATCTCGGATCAGGCGGTTTCACCGCTCCGAATAAGGCGCCGCCGCCAGCAGGCGGTCCGCAGGGGCAACTCTATGACTTGCAGCGCGACCCCAGCGAGACCAATAACCTATACGAAAAGCATCCCGACATAGTCGAGCAATTGCGACATGCCCTAAAGGAATTACAGACCCGCGGGCGTAGCCGTGCTTAGCTTTTTTCACGTTGGTGGGATGGGTTCTTCCGTGTGGCGCCCTCGCTCCGAGGTTGTGAATCTTTCCGTAGCGGCGGCGTTTCGCCGCAGAATACCTTGTTAAATGCCGCAATTTTCGGCGACGCTCGCGCTGCCGCTACGACGATTTAACAAGACATTCACAACCTCTCCGCGAGTGCGTTTTCCTTGTGGCGTATGGAGGACGCCGCGCAGGCATGTGCCATAATTGGGAAACATTGCAATGTTTCCCGCGGAGCTACCATGACGAACGACCCCGAGTTGCACCTGGCTCGATCTCCATTCGCCACGGCGTCCGGCGCGCGGACGCTGATTACGATCGCCACCTATAACGAGATCGAAAATCTGCCGCCGCTGGTGGAGGAAGTCTTTTTTTACTCGCCGCAGGCTGAATTGTTGGTGATCGACGATAACTCGCCCGATGGCACTGGCCAGTGGCTTGACCGCAAGGCGGCGGAAGACCGTCGCGTGCACGCCCTGCACCGCGGCGGCAAGTTGGGGTTGGGCACGGCGACCGTGGCGGCCATGCAGTATGCGATCGAACACGACTACGATTACATGCTGAACATGGACGCCGACTTCAGTCACCACCCCCGGTACCTGCCGGACTTGATCGCGGGCATGGAGCGGGAGCCTCCCGTCGATGTCATGATCGGCTCGCGGTACGTACGTGGCGGCGGCGTGGAGGGTTGGCCGCTACGGCGCAAGCTGATGAGCCGCTGCGTCAATTTTTACGCGCGGTCGCTTTTGGGGCTGCGAGCGAGCGATTGCAGCGGGGCGTTTCGTTGCTATCGTGTTGCGTTGCTCAAGAAGCTCGACTTCGAGTTGATTCGCTCCCGCGGTTATTCCTTTCAGGAAGAGATCCTCTGGCGCTTAAAGCAAGCCGGCGCCCGATTTGGCGAAACCCCGATTGTCTTCGCCGATCGTACCCGCGGCGAATCGAAAATCAACAGCCGCGAGGCCGTTGAAGCGCTGCGCGTCATCGCCCGGCTGGGCGTGAAAAATTGGGTAGGCCGCTGACCAAGAGCTTGGGCGCCGCGCGAGTTTTGCCCACCGAATGACAATCACCGTTTCCGACGCCAGGGTGATCGATCGGCGTGTATTATCGATCGCGTAAGGTTGAAGTTCGATGTCTTCCGAAGTGGCGCGGACACTCGTCCGCGGGTCACGATCCCCGGAAAGTCATCAGGTTTTACCCAGGAGCCGTTCCATCCAACTCGCGGTACGTTCGGGCGGAGGGGGCGAGTCGGTCCATTGCCCCACGTTCGCGTCACCCTCGATGGCCACCCACTCCATCCGAATCACGTCGTCGGGGCAGGCCTCCATACAGGCGCCTTCACTGTCGCAATGCTCGGGACGCTGCAGCGTGGCGAACTCCCAAACCAGCCCCAAGCATTCGTGTTCACACGCCGCAACGCAGCGGGCGCACCCAGTACAGTAGTCGGTTGCAATGACGGGAATTCGCTTATAGCCCTTGTTCATAATGGTTGTTGCCCTTTTAGCGGAACAGATCAAGAGTGGCGCCCTTCGATCCCCAAGGGCGCCACGCTTTGCCGTTTTTGTCACAGGGAAAAGCCGCCGACGGCCGCGCTCGCCATGGGGCTGTCGCCAGCCGTGAGCGGCTGTTCTTGAGCGCCGGAAAGCGAACAGGAACATTCCAGGGGAACCGCTCGGTACGAATAATAGGTCCTGGCCAAGATCGGGCCCGCGCCGGGCGCATTTCGACGCGTGGCGGGATCCGACTCCAGCACGCGCCGCGTGCGAACCTGCACCTGTCCTGCGTGGAACGCCACGTAGCCTTGGGCGCAGCCCTCGCCGATGCGCAGATCGATTTTCACGGGCGTGATGGTCGTGACGCGTCCCAGGCTGCCTTCAGCCAAGTCGTGCGCCAATTGAACGAGCGCTGCTTGTTGCGCGGCGTCCGCGCGTGCATCCACCAAGAGGGTTGTTTGGGCGTGGGCTTGATCGCCAATCGCCATTGGCCCTTCGGTCGAGATCACGGCGGCCACGGCCAAGCCATCCAGGCGGGCGCCGGCATAGGCGCCTTTCTTCACGCTCCACGCCAGCACCGCGCGGTCGCCGGTTGGCGCGCTCGGGCTGTTCGCTTCTGCGACTTGATGCACCTGAAAGTAGGCCCCGCGAATCGATTCACCGCGAGCCGCGGCGACCGGCAGCATGAGTGCGAACAGGGCCAACAATATCCAGCGTAAGGCGTGCGACATGATGTTTTTTCGCAATAGGATGAGGCGGTGTCCAACAAACCGGACTAATCGTGGAAGAAGCCTGGCGCCGCGAAACCGCAAGCACTGACGCTTGCGGTTCCGCGGCATCCAGTCAGGAGCGTGGCTCCGTTAGTTCTGCTCGGGCGAGAGCAACGCCGCCACGGGCGCCGTGGCGCCGGTCGCGGGCGCCGGGCCGGCGATCGCCAGCACCGACTTGGGCACCACAAACTGCTCTTCCGTCGTTTGAGCCGGCTTGAGGCTGAACCACCGGCTGACCATGAACCAAGTGAGCGGCAGCACGCCGCCGGTGATGAAGATCACCACCCCCAGGCCGCGAGCCCAGGTTAGCGTCTGGAACACGGAGCCTTGGATGTAGGCTTCCGAGCGAGCGAAGGCGTAACCGTCGTTCATCACGGCGATCAACTGGTGGACGCCCACCGGGAACAGGTCCATCACCACCATCAGCATCAGGCCCACGTTCAACGACCAGAAACAGGTCTTCAGCAAGCCGGTGTTCCAACGTTCCGGCCCTACGTTCCAGCGTCCGCAGAACAACATGGCCGCAATGGCCAGGTTGCCGTACACGCCCATCAACGCCGCGTGGCCGTGGTTGACCGTCAGGTACGTGCCGTGCTGGTAGTAATTGACAATCGGCAAGTTGATCATGAAGCCCAACACGCCGGCGCCGGCAAAGTTCCAGAAGTTCACGCCGACCAGGAATAAGAAGGCTTCGCCGAGGCCGAACGTGGCCTTGCTGCCGTACTTGTTCCGGAGTTGCGCGAGCGTGCTTTGGGGCATGTGGCGGAACCGCCAGGCTTCGACCGTCAGCAGCACCAGGGGCGCCACTTGGAGGCTCGACAACACGCCGCCCAGGGCGATTGTCTCGATCGACTTGGCGTTCCAGTAGAAGTTATGGCTAATGCCGATCAAACCCGAACCAAGGAACAGGATCGCTCCCAGGTACACCACGCGAGCCGCGGCCTTATGGGTGACAAAACCCATCAGGTACAGGAAGTACGCGACGATAATCGTGGTGAACAGCTCGAAGAACGCTTCAACCCACATGTGGATCGTGCACCACCGCCAGAAGTCGGCGATGACGAAGTTGGTTTCCGGTCCCGCCACAAACGAGGCCGTGAACATGAAAATGATGCCCGCGATGGTATAGACCATCCAGTTGGGTAGCGACCAAGACTGTTTCTGCTTCAAGGCCGGGGCCACGCCGCGGACGATAATCACGAACCAGGCGATGAAAGCGGCGAAGAGCACCACTTGGAACAGTCGTCCCATTTCCAAGAATTCCCAGCCTTGCAGGCCAATCCAGCGGGCGAGGGCGCCTTCGCCGAGGAACCCCTTGATGGCCATGGGAATGCCCAGGGCCGTGCCGGCCGCCACCGTGATCAGCATCCAGAACAAGCCGTTGACCCACGCCAACTGGCCGCGCGGCTCGGGCCGGCACACCAGCGGCAAGACCCAGATCGTGGCCGCAAACCAGCACACCGAGATCCAGAGAACCGAAATCTGCGAGTGCCACGACCGGGTGATCGTCATCGGCAGCAACTCTTTCAGGTCGATTCCCAGCACCTTGACGACGTTCACGAAGTCGGTAATGGTCATCAGGCCGGCCAGCACCTGCACCGCGAACAAAACCGCGGCCACCGCGAAGTACTTATAGGTGGCGCGCTGGGTCGGAGTGGGCTTAAAGCGGTCGACGGCGTCGCTGGTGGCCAGCGGCGGCAACTGCGCGGCTTGGGCTTCTTCCAGGCCCTCGCGGTCCATCTGGCCGTAGTAATAGAAGAGCACGCCGATCGTGCCGATCACCACCAGCGTACCGATCACGCTCCACAGCACCAACCCGCCGTGCGGTACGTTGCCCGCCATGGGGTCAAAGGGCCAGTTATGGGTGTAGCTATAGACGTAACCCGGTCGCTGGGCCGCGCACAACCAGCCACCCCAGGCGAAGAACGCCGTCAGTTGGTCGGTCTGGGCGCGGTTGGCGATGTAGTTGGCCGGTTGGAATCGCTCTTGGCCCGCCAACTCGCCGCCCTCGCCGAACTTCTGGGAGTAGAAGTCCTTGAGTTGATTGAAGGCGTAGGCTTGGGCGGGTGTGAGGACCACCGCGCCGGCGCCGTGCCGCCCGTCCGGCTCGCCGCGCTGTGCGTAGTATTCAGCGTCGTACCGGTTTTCTTTTAACTCCTTCTGCACGAGCGATTGCACGATCGGACCCCGCAGTTCGTCTTCGGGAATCCGCTCCTTCCATTCCTTGTCGTAATACTCGTTCATCCAGCGGGCGGTGAGATTCAAGGCCTCGGCCGTGAAGTCTGGACCGCGCATGCCGCCGTCACCCAAATAACTGCCGTACGCCATCAGGCCGCGGCGGAGGAACACCTGCTGACCGGCCACGATGTCTTCGCCGGGCAGCACCACTTTTCCGTCTTGATCCACGAAGTCGACCATCGGCGGAGCGAATTCGTAGGTCTTATAACCGACGTACCCCACCACCGTCACGCTGACGGCGAAAATGAGGACGAATATCTTCCACCAATGTTTGCGTTGGTCGAGCCACTTAATGACGTTCATACTTTTCTCCAAGGGTTGCGGGTAGTTTGACTCGTTTCGTCTCTGGCGAGCCGGAAAGTTTTGGTTGGCAACTCAGCCCACGGCGCTGAGTGCGGTTCGTTGCGTCTCCTTCGGTGTGGACCGGACCAGGCTTACTCGCCCTGGTAGGATTCCAGCCACTGGCGCAAAGCAAGGTGCAGCTTCTCGGCTTGCTCGTCCGTGAGCGTCACCTGGTCGGCGCCCGCGTGGTCCAAGCGGTTCATCGCCTTGGCCAGCAGGCGGCTCTTGCGGACATCGGCAAAATCGATCAGCCCGGCAAGGGCCACGATGTTGTCGGTCTTGTGGTAGGCGCTGGGTTGCAGCACGTAAGCCCCGTATTGGGCCGGGTCGCTGTTTTCGTCCACTTGGGCTTCGGAGCTGTGACAATTCATGCACTGGAATTGCTTGAGAGCCGCCACGAAGTCGTCGTATCCCGGCTTGAGACGCTCCACGTTCCCGCGGGCTTCGGAAGCCAGCAGCTTGCGCACCCGCGCCATGTCGATCTTGTCGGCCGAGTTCTCGCGAACGCGTTCGGCCGCCAAGAGGAACATCTTGGCCTCCGCCTTGATGTGCGAGTGTTCCTCGCCCTGCGGAGCCACCACGGAACTGGCCGCCTGCGCGGCGAGCAAGTCGGCCGCCTTGGCCTCCAGGTACATGCCCTGCCGGAGCAAACGCAGGTACACGCCCGCATGGTCGCGTTCATGGCAAAGCAGGCACGACTGAATGCCAAAGCCTCCTTGGGCCTCGGGCACGACCAGGTCGGCCATGGTGATCTTGGCCTCCGGATGGTCCTCGCGGAACAGTTTCTCGGCCGCTTCGCGCACCACGCAGTAGAACAGGGGATGATCGAAGCCCCCGTCGAACTTGTTTTGCGGGTTCAACTGCGCGTAGGCGGCCTTGGCGTTGGGCACCATTTCGGGCGGCAGCATCTTTAGCGACAGGCTGGGGTCCCGCACGCCAATCAGCACGAAATCCACGTTCTCCTGCAGCGCCCGAATCGCCGTGTGGTACATGGGCTGCTCTTCCAGCGGCTTGTCTTCTATCACCGCGGCGGCGGCCAGCCAGGGGTTGATCGTGTCGGACCCCAGCGCGCCGTAGATGGGCACGCGGGCGTTCGAAGCGGGATCGGTCACATAACGGACGGGCTGCGTCATGGCGGCCAGGAAATCATCAAAATTGGTCAGGCCTTGCTCCTTCACCAGCGCGTTGAAGCGCCGGATGACGGCGTCCGTGGCGCACCCGCCCTGCTTCTGCACATAGGCGCGAAACACCTCCTGCAGCCGTTGATTGCGAATCGTGACGGTTTCCTCGTCGGTTTCGCGCGGGGCCTGGCGCGACTCGGCAATGGCGGCGCGCGTCTCCGCTTCGACGCAATCTTCCTCGGCGGCAGCCACGCCGCCCAAGAGCAGACAAGTCAGCACGGCGGCGGCTACGGTGGTGAACTCCAATTTCTTCATGTGCGCTCGCTTTATGCAAACAGGAGTGATGTTGGAGCCACGATCAGGCACAGGCTACCTAGCCTGGGGCCGTTCGTGATGCTCATGCACGGGTCGCCAAATAAGTCGTCTCATGGGACATGGGATCAATCATCAACGTCGCCCCGCAGCGTTCTAGGCAATGCAATCCAGAGGCGGGAATTTGCCGCCCAGGATCGGTTCGCTGGGCGTGTTCAGCCACTTTTCCAGGATCGCCGCGTAAACGCCGCGGAAATCGAGCTGCATCTTCAGGTTGCCGCGCTCGTCCAAATCGTTCAGCGGCGGTTGCTTGCCGTGGACTCCCGGCTTGACGCCAGCCCCCATCACGAACATGGGTTGGGCGAGTCCGTGGTCGGTGCCTCCGCTGAAGTTTTCTTGGACGCGACGCCCAAACTCGCTGAAGGTAAAGGTCAGCACGCGGTCTGCATTGCCGCATCGCGCCAAATCCTGATAGAAGGCCGAAACGGTCTGGTTCAGTTCGTCCAGCAGGGTATCCAGCCGCCGAATTTGATCAGCGTGCGTGTCGTAACCGCCAAACACGGCGATGCCTTGCGCGGCGTAGTACGCGCGGGCCGGCAGTCCGCCGTTTATCAACCCCGCGATCGTCCGCACTGAATTCCCAAACTGCGTATCCGGGTACGGCGCGGGCGTGCGGTAGTTCGCCGCCAGGTCGCCTAGCCGGGCGCTGGCCCGGTTGGCGTTGACGGCGGTTTGAGCGATGAATTGCAAGTCGTCGCCCACGGTGGGCGACTCGTTCAGCCGGGCATACGCTTCCTGCCCTTTGTTGGACGCCGCGCCGGTGAACCGAAATGAATCGGGCGAGGAAAAGGCGATGCCCGGATGCTCTTTGCCGCTCACAATCAACGGCAACCGTCCCGGACCCACCGCCACGTTCAAGGTCGGATCGTTGACGCCCTGGCAGGCATGGTCGACAAAGCGCCCCAGCCAGCCGGTCGCGCCGGCGCCGCCAGTCTGGCCGCCCGTGCCGCCCGATTCCCAATAATCGCGAGACACGAAATGGCTGAGGTTGTAGTTGGGATAAGCCGCTCCCAGAATCACCGCCAAGCGGCCTTCGTCCAGCAGAGCCTTGTAACCCGTCAAGCGCGGGTGGAGGCCTACCTCGTCGTTCAGTCGGATCACTTGCTCGGGGCGATAAGCCAGGGTCGTGCGATGCCGGTAGTAGTCGTCGTGCCCATGCGGAGGAACAAGGCTGAGTCCATCCGGCCCGCCCGTGAGCAGCAGCGACACGACAATCCGGTCGCCGCTCGCGTCCGGCGCGGCGGCCGCCGCCGAACGGAGCAGGAAGTGCGGCGCCGCGGCGCCGACGCCGACCAGGCCTAAGCTCTGGTGGAGGAAGGCACGTCGAGTTGCGTGGTCTATACCTTTCATACTAACGCTCCTTTGTTTAGTTTAATTGCAGAGCGCCCCGCACGCACTACCCCGGACAAGGCCAGGTTACGTCATCTGATACTCGGGCAGGCTGAGCATCAGGATCAACGCTTCTTGCAGCCGCGCGTTCACCTCTTCACGCTGATCTTTCCAGGCGGTCCGCGGCGGCAACTCGCCCAGGAACTGGACCAACTCGCTCCGCTTTTGTTCGCTCAAAGCGGGGATCAACACGGCCCGGGCGAGCGAGTCCACCACTTGGCCTGGCTCGGCCACGGTTTCGTCGAGCAAGGCGACCACGTCCACGCCCTGACGGCCAGGTTGCGGCGCCGACTTCACCTGCTCGGCTACCGCGTTGTAGCGTACAAACATTCGGCTCGAATTGATCCACGGTCGGCCGTAACGCCAGCCCTTCACGTCAGGCGGCTCGAACAGGTCTTGGCCCATTTCGCGCAACTGACCTTCTAATGTTCCATAATTGGTCAATTGTTTAATCCCCAAATCGCGTAATGCCCCGACCATCAACTGCACGGGGCTTTTAATTTGGTCGCCACACGCCTGATCACAATAGAACTCCTCCGAGAGGAACAAGTTCTTAAGCATTGGCTCCAATTCGTAGTTGTTGGCGCGTAGCACCGCAGCCAAGCAATCCACGGTTTCCGTGCTCGGGTCGGGATAGGCGAAGTACTCGAACAGTTTCCTGCAAATGAAGCGGGCGGTGGCTGGCTGCTCCAGAATGAGCCGCACCAGGTCATCGCCAGTCCAGGGGCCGCTTTTGCCAAACACCGTCTTGCTCTCGGGATCGTGTTGGTGGTGAGCCAGACGGAACTGGCCGGTGTGGTTGTCGTAGGTATAACCGGTCAGGGCCTTGGCGGCTTGCACGATGTCTTGCTCGGTGTAGCCCTGGTCCACGCCCATCGAGAACAACTCCAAAATCTCGCGAGCCAGGTTCTCGTTGGGCTGACCTTTGACGTTACGGTTGTTGTCGAGATAGCGCAGCATGGCGGGATCATGGACCATGCCGTATAACAAGGCCCCGAAGTTCCCGGCGGCATTTTCTCGCAGCAGTTCGTTCTGCTGATACAGCGTGTAACTGTTCTGCACCACGCTGGCTTGAGTGGCGAAATGTCCATGCCAGAATAGGGTCAACTTCTCTTGCAGCGGACGCGGCGACTCGACCAGACGCTTCAGCCACCATTGCCGCAACCGGCCCATTTGCCCTCCCTCGATCGACCGGGCGCCGGCTACCTGGCTTCGCACAAAGGGGTTGCGAACCTTGTTTGCCAAGGGATCGGCGGCCAGCGGCGGCGTGGCGTCAAAGGGCGCGTTTGCGGCCGGCTGGCGATAAAACTCGACCAGGTGATCCACGGCCTTGTACAGCCCCATTTGATAAAGCTTTTGCACTTCCTGGGGCGTGCCGCCAAAGCCGGCCCGCACTAACAAATGCCGGGCCTTGGCGTAGTCCCAGCTTTCCGTCGGCAAAGGCGCCAACCCGCCCATGGCCGCGGCGCGAAGCGGATAGATTTTGCCCGCCGCGGCGTCAATGGAGACGTTCAACTCGCCAATGAGCTTTTCGGCGGCGGCTTTGTCCTGAAGTTGGGCCTCGGCAAACTGCCGCAAGGACGCAGCACGATCTGGGTCGGTCTCCAGATCGGCGATTGCCGTCGCCAACCGCGCTCCCTCGCCCGTCTGCTCCACCCACTGTTGCGCGGTGCTGCGTTGGACGCCCGCCCATTGCTGGATTTCCAAGGCGCACACCGCTTCAATCTCCGAAACTGCCCGGCCAGCGACCTCAGCGTCCTCGGCGCTGCCACCGCTGGCAATCGCGATACTGGCGGCTTGCGACTTCAAAACCGCCACCTCGCGTTCGGCGGCCCGCGTCGCGGCCATCTTGTCTCGCAGGGCAAGTTCCGCGACGAGGAGTTCCTGCGAAGCCTTGCTCGCGGCCACGGTATCGGCCACCAGTCGCTCGACCTGGAGCCGCATCGCCGCCAGGCGTTCATCGAGCTGCGTTTGGGCCGCCGCCAGCGCCTCGGCGCCGGCGCCGGCCGCCTTCGTTTGCTGCAACGCCTCGTGTGCGGCGCGCAGTTTTTGGAGGGCGGCGTCGGCCTTGGCGCGTTCCGAGCGAGAAATCTCGCGCGTGGCGGAACGGGCCATTTCGCGTGAATTCCATTCGTCGTTCGCGGCGGCCTCGGCGGACTGCGCTTGTTTCAGGGCCGCTTCGGCGCTGGGCAAATCGGCCGCGCTCACGGCGCGCGGAGCAACAACTACGGCGACCATCAGGAGCAAACTGGCCCCCAGGCTGCGGAGCAAACCACGCTTGGTCATTGTGCCCTCCACATCGGAAATGATTATTGGTTGCGGTCGGTAGTTGTTCGGAGCAGGCAAACAACGCACTCGCCGGACGAGTGCGTGGTATTAGGCGAGAAAGTCGAGCAGCGGGAACTGCTCCCGCAACACGGGTTGGCTGGAAATGTCCAGCCATTTCTCCAGTACGGTCGCGTACACGCTGCGGAAGTCGGTGGTGTGCTTGAGGCTGCCGCCGCCCCCGCCTTGCAGATCCGTCAGGCTCGGACGCTCGCCATGGATGCCCGGCTTCAACGCCGGTCCCAACAGGAACTGGGCCGAGGCGGCGCCGTGGTCGGTCCCGCCGCTGCCGTTCTCTTTCACACGGCGGCCGAATTCGCTGGTAGTCATGGTTAGCACGCGGTCGGCCTGCCCCTGGACGGCAAGGTCCTTTTGGAAGGCGGAGAACGCCGCGTTCAAATCGCCCATCAGGCGATCGTGCCGCGTGCGCTGCCCTTGGTGCGTGTCGAAGCCGCCGGTCTCGGTAAAGAAAATGCGCGTGGTCAAGCCGCCGGCAATCAGGCTGGCGATGATCTGCAAGTTCCGGCCTAAGCCCGTGGTGGGGTACTCGGCCCGAGGCTTATATGCCGCGGCCAATTGGCGGATCTTCTCACTGCTGGCGTTGGCGCGGACCGTGGTCGAGGCGATGAAGTCAAGGTTGGTTTTCTCGCCATCCACCGCGGCATTCAGGTTCTCATAGGCTTCCCGCCGCATCGTATCGCCGCGGTCGGCCGCGTAACGGTAGGACTCGGGTCGATTGAAGGCGATGCCTGGATGCTCGGCGCCCGCCAGCACGCGCGGAGACTTCCCCGTGCCCACGGCGATCGAGAGCAGGGGATCGCGGTTGCCGGCGCAACCGCAGTCCAAGGCGCGCCCGATCCAGCCGTGCGGCTCGTGATCTACATCGGGCGAGGCGGCGTGCCAGATGTCGGTCGAACTAAAGTGGCTGTAATTCGCATTGGGATAGCCTACGCCGGGAATGGCGGCGAACGCGCCTTCCTCCAGCAGTTGCCGGCATCCCGCCAGGTTCGGATGCAATCCGTGGTAATCGTCCACGCGCAGGACCTCGCCCTCGGTAATGCGGGTCGCCAGGCGGACTTTGTGATACTCCGGGTCGCCATGCGGCACCAGCGCGCTGAGGGCGTCGTGCCCGCCGCTCAGTTGCACCACGACCAACACGCGCTGCCGGCCATCTTCGGGCGCGGGATTGGCCAGCGCGGTGCGAACTAAGTAGTCGGGGAGCGCGCCGCCCACGGCAACAAGTCCCAGCCCCCGCGCCAGGAACGTCCGGCGATTGGTGAACGAAAAAGCGTTCATAACAACTCTCCAATAGGAAAAAGGGGCGGGCCTTAACCCATTTGCGACTCGGGAGTGCTCATCAACAACACCACCAAGGCGCGCAGCTTGGCGTTCAACTGCTGGCTATTTTCCCATTCCTCTGCGGGCGGCATCTCGCCCAGGAATGCCATCAACTCCTGACGCTTGGTTTCGTCCAAGTTGCGAACGAGGCACATCTTGGCAAGGTAGTTCACCACCTCCTCCGAAGAACGCAGCCCTTGCTCCTGAAGGCGGGCGACCAGGTCCACGTTCGAACGTTCCACCAGGTCGGCTACTCGGTTGTAGCGGACCAGGATTCGCTCGGCGTTCACCCACGCCCGGTCTTCATCCCAGCCAGCTACGTTGGGCGGCTCGAACAAGGTCTGCCCCATCTGCCCGACCATGGAATCGACCGACGCATAATCCACCTCGTCCAGCCCCAAGTCGCGAATGGCGCCCACCACCAACTCCACCGGACCTTTGATATGCGTTCCCCGCGCTCGCTCGCTATAGAACTGCTCCGAGAGAAACAGGTTCTTGAGCATCGGCCGCAGGTCATAGTTGCCGTTTCGCAACACGTGCGCGAGGCGGTCAATCGTTTCCGAATCAGGCTGTTCGTAGGCGAAGAAGGCAAACAGCTTCTGAGTGATGTACTGGGCCGTGGCGGGCTGCCGAAGGATCAGGTCCACCAAGTCGTCGCCGCCCCAGGCGCCCTTGCGGCCGAAAATGGTCTTGGAGGTCTCGTCATGCCGGAGAGCGAGAAAGCGGAACTGCTCGGTGGCGGGATCGTAGCTGTAGCCGGTCAAAGCTCGCGAAGCTTCCCGCAGGTCATTCTCGGTGTAGCCTTGGCCTTCGCCCATGGAAAACAGTTCGAGGATTTCCCGGCCCAGGTTTTCGTTGCCGTTACCCTTGAAATTGCGGTCGTTATTCAAATAGCGGATCATCGCCGGGTCGTGGACAATGCCCCGCAACAACGCCGCGTAGCTGTCGCAACCGTAAGTGCGGAACAGTTCGTTCTGCTGATAAACCAGCGAGGTCCGGTTCAGGTCGCGATACTGAACGGCGAAGTGGTCGTGCCAGAACAATGCGAGCTTTTCTTGCAGCGGGCGGGGCGATTCGGCCATCCGCTGCAGCCACCAGCGACGCAAGGCCGCTTGCTGCTCGCGCTCGCGGCGGCGGCGGCGATCGCTCAGGTCACGGCGCTCGGAATCCTCCAAACGCGATTCCCACGGTTCGGCCCGCTCCAGGCGGCGCGGCTCGAAAGTGAGATGCATGGTGGGCTGGTCATCGATGTTTACCAGGTAATCCACCGCGTCGTGAAGGCCCATTTCGTAAAGGCGCTGCACCTCGTCGGGCGATCCGCCAAAGCCAGCCCGGACCAACAAATGCCTGGCCTTGGAGTAGTCCCACTGATCGGCGGCCAACGGCGCAAGCCCTCCCAGCACTGCGGCGTGCGCCGCCGCGGCGGGCTCTTGTGCGGCCCGCAGGGCAACGGTGAGCTTCTGAATTTCTTGCTCGCCGTCTTTTATTTCCTGCTCGGCCTTGGCGAGCGCGGATTGGGCGTTTTTGGCTTTTCTCGCCGCGTCGCGGGCGGCCGTGATCCTCGCGTCCAGCGTTTTCTGACGGGCGGGCTTGTCGGCCTCCGCGGCTTGCTCCAGCGCTTGCTGGGACGCGGCTTGCTCGTGCTGGGCTAGCTCGGCGGCCTTTGCCGCATCGGCGGAACGTAGGGCAGCCCTTTGAACAGCGGCGCGTTTCCTGCCGAGCGACTTTTGAAGATCGACAATCTCGCCCCGGAGTTTGACGACAACCGCCTGCGCATGATAGGCCGTTTCGGCGACCATCTTCTCTTGGGCGGCGGTGGCCGCCGTTTGCTTTTGAGCCAGTTGCCTTTTGGCGGCCGCCTGGGCGGCGCGAGTTTTCTCGACGGCTCGCTTGGCGGCGGCAACAGCTTCGGTCGCTTTGTTGGCGGCGTTTTGTCTTTCGACGAGGAGCTTTTGGGCAGCTTCGGCTTTTTCAACGGCGGCGGTCGCGGCTTGCTCGGCGGCAGTGGCGTTGGCGTCGGCTTTTTGGGCGGCGGCCGCGTCTCCCCCTTCGGCGGCTTGCCGCGCAGCGGCTCGCTGTTCGCCGGCGGCCTTCTGGGCCTGGTCCGCGAGGGCTTGCGCCTCCGCGGCGGAGCGTTGCGCGGCGGCGGCGTCATCGGCGGTTTGTTGAGCTGTCGCTTCGGCGGACTTTACCGCCGCGACCGCGGCTTCGACTTCGGCGGCCTTTTGGGCGAGGGCCTCGTCAGCGGCCTCGCATTCGTTCCGTGCTTGCTGCAAGGCAGCCTGGGCTTTCTCGACCGGCGACGCCTCCTGGGCCGCCGTCATTCCAACGAACAGCAGCAGACACGCGGCCCAGCCCATGGAAAAACCCAGCGCCGACCGGCTCCAATCGCGATGCGAAACATAGGTCGTGGTCAGCATGGCGTACTCCTGCGAGACAGCCTGGACAGAACGGGAAAAGGAGGTTGGGAAGGCAATGCCTCCCACTGGTGGGGAGGCAGAATGAAATCTGGCGGGAGGCAGCGGCGGTGGGAGGATTTCGGCCGGCACGCGAACGACTCGCCATCCTTGCCGGGCAAAAGTATCTAATTAGGGGTTTGGTTGTCTTATTTTGGCGAGATTGATTGTAAGTGTGCGTTTCGCAGTGTCAAGCGCAACTTGGGAAGATTTCTTAAGATCCCGCGGCTCGTGGAAAGTCCCGTCACGTTTCCGGAGGTTCGTCACTGGGGAAGCAAGCCAGTTTCCGCCAACTACTCAGAGGTTGCGAATCTTTCCGTAGCGGCGGCGTCTCGCCGCCGAAAATTGCGAAATTAAACGAACCATTCGGCGGCGCGTGCACCGTCGCTACGACGATTTGGCAAAACATTCCCAACAACTCAGGGAAAGGCGCCGTGGGCCTCGGCGATGTTGCGATAGCTCATGTTCGAGCGGTAGGCGAACTCCATTGCCTCCCAGCTTCCCGTGACCGCCAGCGTGCGCTGCGCCTTGGCCTTCAGCGTGGACAAGTCGTAAATGCGATGCAGGCACTCGCGGTAGACGCTCCACATTTCGTCCGCGGCCAGATCGCGCGGCTCGTGGACCAACTGCGTCAGATCGTAGTGCGCCCAGTCCTCGGGAAAACGCGTGCGCAACAGGCGATTCTCTCCGTACAGGCGCTGGAACAGGGCGGTTCCCGGCAGCGGCGTCATCAGGGTGGCTTGCATCACGTCCACGTCGCTGTGAATCATGAAGTCGGCGCGGCGCCGCAGCTTGTCAGGCGTATCGCCGTCCATGCCGAAGATAAACGCACCCAGGACCGCGATTCCCGCTTGGTGAATCCGCTCAAAGAGCGCGCCGTAGGAGTTCGTCCCGCGCTTCAGATTCAACCGTTTGTTGACCTCGCTCAGCGCCGCCTCGTCCTCGGCCTCGATGCCCAGGAAGATCATGCGGCACCCAGCCCGCGACGCCCACTCCAGGACCTCGGGATCGTCGGCGATGTTGACCGAGGCCTGGCAGAACCAATGTTTTTTCAGTCCTCGCTCGGTCATTCCGCGAAACAGGTCCAGGGCCTGTTTACGGCTTTCGGTCCCGTACCCAATGATGTTGTCGTCAATGAAGAACAGGAAGTCGTTGGAAATTGTTTCCAGTTCGTCCAGGACTTGCTCTACCGGACGCCGTCGATACCGCCGGCCGTTATGCGCGGTGACCGAGCAGAAATCGCAGTCGAGCGGGCATCCGCGCGAGGTTTGAATCGAGGCGAACATGTAGCCGTCGTTGTACAGATCGCGGCGCGGCGGGCGAAACTGCTCGGGGTCCAACCAGGCTCCTTCGTAACGACGCTGCAAGCGCCCCGCGGCGGCGTCGTCTAGCACCTGCGCCCACACCGACTCGGCTTCTCCCACCACCACGGCGTCCACGTACTGGGAGGCTTCATCGGCGCACATGGAGGCATGAATTCCGCCCATGACTACGGGGACGCCTTGGTTGCGGTAGCCGGCGGCGATCTCATACGCCCGGTTGGCCGCCGAGGTGAAGGCTGTGATCCCCACCAGGTCGGCGTCGCGATAGGTGAAGGGGGAAAAGTTCTCGTCCACCAACTCCACCTCCCAAGTCGGGGGCGTGAGTCCGGCCACGATTCCCAGTCCCACCGGCGGAAAGCGGGAGCTGCGGTTGAGCGAAAAACCACTCCGCACCGGATTCACGGGATTCACAAGAAGCAATCGCGGTGGGCGCATCGTCGGTTTCCCCCAGAGACGTTCGCGGTTCCCTACATGGCTGAAAATCAAGGGTGGCCGGCGGCGCAGCCAAAGCGACGTCCGTGTAAACCGCGTTAGGGCGCAGAACCGTCCTCCGGTCTCGGCTCTCTACGGTTTCTCCCGATCTTGCGCAAACGCCTTTTGCGCTTGAGCACGGACAGCGGGGTTCGGATCGTGAAGCAAAGGGGTGAGCAACTCCTCCATTTCTGGTTCCACTCCGCGCCGGGCGAGTGAGGCCACGGCTTGCCACCGCACGTCGGCATCGGAATCGCTCAAGGCCGCGATCAATCCTTCGGCCGGCAACGGTTCAGCGATATCGCCAAGCGCCTTGGCCGCCCAAAACCGCACGACCGGGTCAGCGTCCTTGAGAGCCTCGTTCAATCGAACAACCGCTTCGAGAGGAGTCGGCTGAAGACAAGCCAGCGTCATGACCGCCCGGCGCCGGGTGGCGGGCGATTCGTGATCCAACAGAGAGAGCAGCGCCGGCGCGCTCTTGGCGCCAAGGGCGGCCACGGCTAGCGACGCCTGATCGCTGACCTGGTTATCCGGGTCACTCATCGCGCGCGTCAGTTCCGGCGCAGCGGCGGCTGCGGCGATCCCGATCGATCGCAAGGCCGTTGCCGCCTGCCTACGGATGACGACCTCGTCGTGATGCAATAGTTCAGCCAGCGCCGGGACAGCCGCGCCGCCAATCGATTGCAAACCCGCCATCGCTTCGTCGCGCAGCGGGCGTGACTTGGCCAAAGCGAGTTTGTGTAACACGGGCGTGGCCGGCGCCGCATCGGCGCCCATGCTCCCTAGCGCATAGACCGCCGTTTCTTGGAGCGGATCGCTCGAATCGGCCGCGATCCGGACCAATTCGGGAACGGCGGCGCGGCCTTCCGGGCCCAGTCGCGTCAGAGTCAGGCAAGCGGCATAACGGATGCTGTGGTCGGGGCTGGATAGCAATTCGCTGACGATCGGCGTGACCTGCTCGCCATAGAGCGCTAATCCTTCGGCGGCGCGCATGCGTTCGGGCGCATCGGCGGGATGCTTGATTTGCGCGACCAGGGCATCGATCGAACCAACCGACAGAGTCGGCCCGGCCGCGAAGGCGGAAACCGACGGCAGGCTCCCACAGGCCGCCAGACAGGAAAGCATCAGCGTCAAGGAGCCAAGTCTCACGGCGTCACCTCGCGCGCAAAGGGCCCTAATTCCCAGACGTAGGGCGGGTTTGCGCCGATGGCGCTTACGTCTTGCAATTGTGACTGGTAGGTCAGGTCTTGCAGCACGACCGTTAATTCCCCCGGCGCCACGCGATCCTTAACCCGCTCCAAGGCCGCCTGCAAACGTTGTACGTGCGCGGCGTACTCTTGGGCCGCGGCGGAGGTGGATTCCTGGTCGCCCGCCACCGCCGTTCGCATAAGCTGTTTACGAGCCGCATGGAGGCGCCCCAACGCCTCGCGCAACTCGGCATGAGCCGGCGATTGGAGAAACTCGGCGAGTTGTTCGTTGATCTCGCTCGTAGGAGTCCACAACTCCCCGTACGCCGCCGGTTCCGTGGCGGCGTCGGTGGACGCGGGAAATCGATTGACCTGCGCCAGGTAAACGGCGCCGCCAAATACCAAACCCACGCACAAAATCTGTGCGCATTGACGCATCATCGTTTCTGCTCCGTGTGACGAAAATTCAGGCGGGAGGGGGGCGTCGAGGTGGGGAAGGGCAACAGCGGCTAAGGCTTGGTTGCGATCGACGCCAGGTATGTATCAACTACTACTGCAAGTGCCGGGCCAAAAATGGCGGAAACTTTCCTCGTTGGCCATAGGCTCCTGCTTTTGTCGCTGTGGTAGTGAAGTGATTTGTTGTAACACGCTTTTCCGTGGAGTTGAAGACCAGTGGTGAGCGCGCAGCGCGCGTTTGTGCGCGCGCGGACGCACGGTTTGTTTCGCTGAACCGCGAGCCGGTTCCTTGTGGCCTTCCAATGCACCCACGCTTGGTTCATGTGGGATTCGACTCCGCCACTGTTGGGCCGATATTTCTCAGGTAACTGCCTCATCCCAGCAATTCCACTTGAAACCGCCACCGAAACAATATAACCTGACCTTAGTTTAATTTGTTTAGGTTCGGCGGTCAATCCCGCCCTCCCACGCCGGAACGTAGCGCGTGTCCCGTGGCAGACAACCGATGGTGGATGGCTGCCGACAGGGAGCGTCAGTCCGACGCCATGTACGGGCGGTTGTTGGGCACTCCTACCCAGGAGCGGCCGGCGTTCCGCCGCCACGAAAACGCCCCAACTACAAGGCCTGGCGACCTCAGGCTAAGGATTACGCGATGACCGTGGAACAACCCCCGATCCAGGCCGAGTGTCCCGCGGTCGGCGAGCCGGTGGAAGGCAACCTGTTTGTTTCGGTGTATCCGCCTTTCTCGTGCTGGAGCGCGGAGGCCGCATCGCAAGCGCGGCGGGTTCTCGAACGACCGCTGTCCAAAGCGAGTCAGCCGCCGTTGGGCGTTTACCTGCACATTCCGTTTTGCGTCGACCGCTGCCACTATTGCTATTACCGGTCCTTCGCCCATCCCTCGGAGGACGCCATCGACCGCTATTTGGAGTCGCTGCTTCGGGAGGCGGCGCTGTATGGGCAACTTCCGGCGGTCACGGGCCGCCCGGTCGAATTTGTGTATGTGGGGGGCGGTACGCCTTCGCTGCTCTCGGCGCGGCAGGTGGAGCGGCTCTGGAGTGGACTCTCGGCGGCCTTCGCGTGCGAGGCTCCGCGCGAATTCACGTTCGAATGCGCACCGCAGACGGCGTCTCCTGATTTACTGGAGGCGCTACGGGACGCGGGCGTGACGCGCATCAGCTTGGGCGTCCAACAAATGAACGACGAGGTGTTGCGCCGCAATGGCCGAGTCCACCTGACCGCCGATGTGCAACGAGCCTATGACGCAATTCGCCGCGTCGGTTTCCCCGTGGTCAATCTCGACCTGATTGCGGGCCTGGTCGGTGAAACCGAAACCACGTTCACAGATAGCTTGGAGCGGATCATCGAGCTGAGTCCAGAAAGCGTCACGATCTATCAACTCGAGGCGCCCCGCAACACGCGGCTGGCGCGGTCGCTGCGCACGGCCGACGCGCCGGTACTGGCGTCGTGGGACGAGAAGCGAGCTCGCGTGGCGCGAGCCTTTGCCAGTTTGGAGCAGGCGGGCTATTGCGTGCGAAGCGCGTACGCGGCGGTGCGCGATCCGCGCCGGCACGCGTTTGTGTATCAGGAGGCGCAGTATCGCGGCGCCGACCTGGTCGGTTTGGGCCTGGCTTCGTTCTCGTACTTGGGCGGCGTCCATTACCAGAACATTGCTTCGCTAAACGCCTACGGCGCGGAATGCGACGAGGGCCGTTTGCCATGCGAGCGCGCCTACCGCCTGAGCGACGAGGAGCAGTTGGTACGCGAGTTTGCGCTGCAACTGAAACTTGGCGTTCTGACGACCCAATACTTCGCCGACAAATTCGACGTAGACGTGCTGGAGCGGTTCGCCGTTCCCCTGGAGCGCTGCGCCGCGCGGGGCTGGTTGACCTTCGATCGCGAGGCAATCCACGTCACGCGGCAGGGCCTGTTATGGGTGGACCGCATGATCCCGGCGTTTTACCTGCCGCGGCACCAAGACGCTGCATATTGGTGACGCCGCGACCAGCGGCCGTCTCTTGCCTTCCAATCGCATCCCACATTCCCCCTGCGATTACCCGGTTTGTCTTTCAAAACTCATCAGGAACTCTTGCCATGATTACCACGGTTTCTAATTCGCGGACCAAGTACGACGTGACGGTGATCGGCGGCGGGCCGGCGGGCACGGCCCTGGCCGCGTTTCTCGCACGCCAAGGCCACTCGTGCCTGGTGCTGGATAGCGCCAAGTTTCCCCGCTACCACATTGGTGAATCGTTGATACCCAACACCTACGGCGTGTTGGATCGGTTGGGAATTCTGCCGCAGCTGCGCGGGTCGCACTTTCCCGAAAAGCACAGCGTGCGATTCGTTGCGCCTTCGGGCGCAGAGTCGGAGCCGTTTTACTTTGCTGACGCCATTCCCGCCGAGGAGGCTCGCACTTGGCAAGTGAAGCGGTCCGAGTTTGACGAGATTTGCGTAAATAACGCTCGCGAGGCGGGCGCCGAGGTATGGATGGGCGCTCGCGTTCGGAAGGTGCTGTTTGAAGGCAATCAGGCGGTGGGCGTGGCGGTGGACGTGGAGGGTGAAGGCCCTCTGGAAATTCGCAGCCGCGTGGTCGTGGACGCCTCGGGACGGGCTACGATCATTGGCAACCAACTGGGTTTGAAGACCCAGCCCGACGCGCTCCGCAAGGCTGCGGTCTGGTCGTACTATCGGGGCGCCAAGCGGCGCGACGGAATTGACGCGGGCGAAACCACCGTGTTCACCATTCGCGACCGGGGCTGGTTCTGGTACATCCCCTTGCCCGACGACCTGGTCAGCGTGGGAATTGTCGCTTCGCCGGACTACCTGTTTGCCGAGACAAACGACATTGAAGAGGTCTTCCCCCGGGAAGTAGCGCGGTGCGCACCGTTGAGCAAGTTCGTGGAAGGCGCGGAGCGCGTAGACATCGTTCGCGCCATCCGGCGCATGGCGTACCTGAACCGTCAGACGGTCGGCCCCGGTTGGGTCATGATCGGCGATGCGGCTGGCTTCCTCGACCCGATTTATTCATCAGGGTTGTACCTGGCGCTGGCCTCGGCGGAACTCGCGGCTGGCTGCGTTCACGAAGCGCTGGAAACCGATGATCTCTCGGCGGAGCGGCTGGGCGCGTTTTGCAAGCCGCTATGGGACGGGGTGGACGTGGTCTGGCGCCTGATCGCCGCCTTCTACGATCCGGAATTTAGCTTTGGCGAGTTCCGCGCGCGCTATCCCGAGCATCGCACCGAGTTAATTCACTGCCTGATGGGCGACGTGGTGGGCCGGGACCTGCGCCCCCTGCTCGATTCGTTGGCCGAGATGACCCCGCCCCCGGCCCGGCTGAAATAGCGCCTTGACCTAGGTTCCCCTGGGGCACGCATTCTGCCTGCCCCACGTTGGGTGAAATTGCTACAACCTGCCGCCGCCATACATGCGGACCGCGGCGCCGCTGGAGAGCGCGCGACCGTCCGGCGTGGCGAGTTGGAGCGGCGCCGCGTCAATCTGCCGCGTCGAGGCCACCAGGCCAGCTTGCGCCAGCAATGCGGAAAGCGCTGCGGGGTCATACCCCGGCGTGTGGCAGGTCAGTAACGCCAAGGCGCGTTGTCCTTGGGTCAACCGCGCGCAGTCGGCCAGCAGCGGCGGAAGGTGTTCGTCGATGCGCCATGCTTCGCCCTGGGGGCCGTGGCCATAGCTGGGTGGATCGAGGATGATCGCATCGTAACGATTGCCGCGGCGCAATTCGCGAGCCACAAACTTGCGGGCATCCTCGGCGATCCAGCGAATTGGCGTCGCTTGTAATCCTGAAAGCTCCGCGTTCCGGCGCGCCCAGGCGACCACATTTTTGGCTGCGTCAATGTGCGTGACTTCGGCGCCGGCCGCTGCGGCGGCGAGTGTTGAGCCGCCGGTGTAGGCAAACAGGTTTAGCACCTTGCGCCGCGGTCCCTCGCTTGCCGTCAGATGTTCGGCCAGCCATTCCCAATTGGCCGCCTGTTCGGGAAACAAGCCCACGTGGCCAAAGGGCGTTAACCGCACTTCCATGACGATGGGGCCGAACGCCACGGTCCACGTCTCGGGCAAGTTGCCCCGCAGCGTCCATTGCCCCGTTTCGCCGCTGGTGCGCTCATAGCGGGCATCGGCCTCGGACCAAAGCTGCGGCGCCGCGGGGGCAAACTCTTCGGCCGGCGGCGAGGGACGATCCAGCACGTAAGGACCAAAACGCTCTAGCTTCCGGCCCCCGCCAGCGTCGAGCAATTGATAATCGCTCATCCGGTGACGATTTTTTTATACGCCTCGCCTTCATTCAACGTGGGGCGCTCGGGGCGGCCTTTGTGGCGATAAACAAGCCGCATGTGGTCGACGCCCAACAGGTGCAGCACGGTGGCGTGCAGGTCGTGAACGTGCAGGCGGCTCTCGATGGCGTGCAGGCCCAATTCGTCCGTGCTGCCGATGGTCTGCCCGCCTTTCACACCGCCGCCTGCCATCCACATGGTAAAGCCGGTCGGGTTATGGTCGCGGCCGTCGCCTTTCTCGCTTTGAGGCGTGCGGCCGAACTCACCGCCCCAGATCACCAGCGTCTCGTCCAGCAGGCCGCGCTGCTTGAGGTCTTTGAGCAGGCCAGCCACCGGCTTGTCGCTTTCGCGGCACATTTGGGTGTGGTTCCGCTCAATGCCGGAGTGGGCGTCCCACTTGCTTCCCGCGCCGTGGTAAAGCTGCACAAAACGCACCCCGCGCTCCACCAACCGCCGGGCTAAAAGACAATTGCGGCCGAAGACCTCGGTCGGCTTTTCATCGATGCCATAGAGCTTTTGCGTGTCCGCCGTCTCTTGCGAGAAATCGACCGCCTCGGGTGCATGGGCCTGCATGCGGAAGGCCAATTCGTAGCTGCGCAGCCGCGCGTCCAGTTCAGTTTGCTCGGAGCGCGTCAGGGCGTGCTGGCGGTTCAAGTGGTTGAGGAAGGCCAACTTGCCGCGCTGCTGCAAGTCGCTCACGCCCTCGGGCGGGTTAAGGAACTTGATCGGCTCGGTCCCGTGATGCAGTCGCGTGCCCTGGTATGCGGCGGGCATAAAACCCGTGCCCCAGTTGCGCGGCCCGTTCACCGGCATTCCATGATGGTCCACCAGCACCACAAAGGCTGGCATGTTCTGGTTCTCGGTCCCCAGGCCATAGGTGACCCAGGACCCCAGGCACGGCCGGCCGCCGATGGGCGTGCCGGTGTTCATCTGGCACACGCCGCCCGAGTGATTGATGGCGTTGGTCCAGCAAGAGCGAATCACCGCAATATCATCGGCGCACTCGGTCAGGTGCGGAATCCAATCGCTCATCCACAGGCCGCCTTCGCCGTACTGTTTCCACTGGCGTTTGGACGCCAAGAGCGGCGAGTCGTACTCGCCCATGGCCGTCACCACGCGCTTGAACGACTTGGGAATCGGTTGCCCCGCCAGGCGGTTCAATTCAGGCTTGGGATCAAACAGGTCGATGTGGCTCGGTCCGCCTTCCATGAACAGGAAGATCACGTTCTTGGCGGTGGCCGGAAAGTGCGGCGCCCGGGGCGCCATCGGATCGGCGGGCGCCTTGCCTACGGAGGGATCCTGAAGCGGGTCCGACTTCTCTGCCGTTTCAGCCGCGAACAGCGAATTGTCGCGCAGCAAGTAGGACAGCGCCAGCGCGCCAAACCCGGCGCCGCCATTTAGCAACATTTCGCGCCGCGTGGAAACTGAAGAGGCGGAAGGCAGGTTCTTCATAGCTCGGCAATCAGGGGGGAAGGATGAGGAGGGGCTATCACAAGTCGAAAGCGCGAGAAAGATTATAACACGGTTTCCCTCGCCATCGGATACCCCCAGTGGCTTATCCGTGATGCCGTTCCCGGTGGGGCATGCATCCTGCCTGCCAAGAAAAACGGAGTAACCAGTAGTTCCAAACTTGGAGCAACTGGGCAGTGCTTACCCATGGCAAGCGACATCGCCTTGTTGACTAATAAAAACGGCTCGGCGAACGAATCGCCGAGCCGTAAACGTTATCGTTCGTTTTTCACTTAGACGAATCCAACGGCGGCGCTTAATACTCTTCGGCGGTAGTGATGCCGGGGAGCGGCACGGGATACTTGCCGTTGTTGTCGGCCAGCACAGGGGCGGGCGCGTCCATCGCCAGCTTATCGACCGTGGGGGCGAACTCGTGCTCGCTGTTGAGCATGTCGTTATAGGTGATAACCTGGCCGGTGTGGGCGGCCATGCGGCCCATCGACGTGACCAGGCTGGCCTTCACGCCTCGCTCCACCTCGTTGTACGGCTTGTCCTCGCGAATGGCCGCAATCAGGTGGTCCCATTCCAGTTGGTACGGGTTCGGCTCGGGCTGCCCGAAGGCCCAGGTCATCTCCTCCTTGGTCATCTTCTGCCCTTTGTAGATGCGGCACTTGGCGGGCGAGTGCGAAGCGGTCGAGATGATGGCCGACCCCTTCGTGCCGTGCGCGTAGCTGGCGAACTCGTTAAAGCAGCCGGGTTGCGTGCGGCCGTTCACGAACAGCTTGGCGCCGTCCTCGAAGGTGTACTCGATCGAGTAGGTGTCGAAGTTTTGGTCGACCTGGTCGCCGCGGTAGTGCCGGCCGCCCGAGGCCTTGGCTTCCACCGGCCAGGCGTCTTTCATCCAGCACGATTCGTCAATGTTGTGGATGAGGAAGTCGCTCACGGCGCCGCCGCTGGCCCAGAGGAAAGCGTGGAAGTTGCGAATCTGGTAGAGCAGTTCGCTCACGTTGCTTGGCTTGGGACCGCAGGCGGCCGAGCCGGTTGGGCCTGCCATGCGGTAGGCGCGGAGCATGGTGATGTCGCCGATCTCGCCGTTGCGGATCCGGTCGTACAGTTCCTGGCGGGCCTTGCAGTGGCGGCACATCAGGCCGACGCCCACCTTGAGATTCCGCTTGCTGGCTTGCTCGCCCAAGTCGAACATACGCTTGCTGGTGGGGCCATCGACCGTGACCGGCTTCTCCATGAAGACGTTCAGGCCCTTTTGAATGGCATAGGTAAAGTGGACCCAGCGAAACGCGGGCGGGGTGGTCATAATCACCACGTCGCCCGGCTTGAGGCAGTCCATGGCGGCCTTGTAGCCATCGAAGCTGACGAACTTGCGGTCGCTGGGCACATCGACCTTTTTGGCGAACTGGTTGCTTAGGTTCTGGTAGCTGCTGGTGAGGCGGTCTTCGAATACGTCGGCCATGGCCACCAGTTTGATCGGACCATTCTGGACCGACAGCGCGTTGGCCGCCGCTCCCGTGCCGCGGCCGCCGCAGCCGACCAGCGCCACCTGGATCGTATTGTCTTCCGCGGCGTGCACGTAGTTCGCCGCGCCGGCGACCAAGGTCGAGGCGGCGGCTAGCGCGCCGGCGTCTTTCAAGAATTCGCGGCGGTTGTTCGCCAAGGGCTTTTTGCTCATCACGAATCGTCCTGAGTGAGAAAGTGGAGAGCGGCGTCAAGTGGGACCAAAGTCAGCACCGGCGCCACGAGGACATCGTACCCGCAGGCGGGAGCCTGCGGATGGGCCGAGCGAACCAAGATTCGCTCCACAATTTGCGGTCGCGAGGGCCGCGGAAAACTGGGTAACAGTGTAGTTGTCTCGCGCGCCATGTGCCACTGGCCTGTCGGGTGGGTCAAGCGCGCGTGAGCTATCGGTGAGGCTTCGCAAACCGTGGAAGGTGAGTCATCAAGCTTTCCCTGCGACCGGAAAGTATCCGCAAGCGCGGACTCACCACGGGAAGCGGTTGGCTCGACCCACCCTACCAATCAATGATCCTTCATCCAGTTGGCGGCGTTGTCGCGATCCACTTGGACTGGCTCGGATTTGTCCCACTTGGCGGCTTTCTCTGCGTCGCTCGGTTCGGTCAGCGGGCGAACGATGCGGAAGCCCACGTGGTGCGCGTCGGTCAGATACCAGATGCTTTGCGGCACTTGCGGGTCTTGCTCGATCCACTGTTCTTCCGAAACTTGCCGGGCAGCGCTGCGGAGCCGCTTGGGGCTGTTGCTCCAGCCTCCACCGCGGACCACGCGGCCCCATAACTCCGTGGGGATCACCAACGGATCTTTGGCGGCGTCCTTGTGGTTGCCGTAGTCCTCGGTATGCTGGTCCAGCACCCACTCGGCCACGTTGCCATGCATGTCGTATAGGCCCCAGGGATTAGGCTGTTTCTGGCCGACCTTCTGATATTTCTCGTTGCTGTTCTCCTCGTACCAGGCGTAGTCGTCCAGTTGCGCCGGATCGTCGCCAAACGAATAGGCGGTGGTTGTGCCGGCGCGACAGGCGTATTCCCATTCGGCCTCGGTGGGCAGACGGTAATAACGACCGGTCTTGGCGCTGAGCCACTGGCAAAACGTGCGGGCCGCGTGTTGCGACATGCAAATGGCCGGGTAGCCTCGCTTGCCCATGCCGAACGACATGTCGGTGTAGGGCTTGGTCGGGCGGCTCAGTTGAAACACTTCGGCCAACTTATCGCGGGTATTGGGGGCGACGTTAAACACCTGGCGCCGCACAATGTCGAGGTCCGACATCCACACCTCGTAAGCGTCCCAGGTGATCTCACACTTGCTCATCCAGAAGGGCGAGATTTCGACTTCGTGCCGCGGGCCTTCATCGTCGTTGCGGTCCGCTTCGCTCTCGGGGCTGCCCATCAGGAACTTGCCGCCGGGGATGGGGACCATCTCGATCTTGGCCGGGGTGTGTTCGATGGGTTCCGCGTAGGGCTTCATCTCGGCTTCGCTGGCCGCTTCCGACCCGGGCGCCGGCAACGGGTCGGGATGCGGCGCCGCCACGGCCAGCGAGGCCGCCGTTAAGACCAGCGAAAACGTCGCCAAGCGAAGGAAAACCGCAGCCACACCGCCCCGGTTCTGGTGGAAGAATGAAGAAGCCTTCATAAGATGTTTACTGTTTATAAGGACCACTTCCCCGCGGCAGGGCACTGCAAGCGAGTTGGTCTGGCGACAAAGATCGGGTCGCGGTAGGTGGAAACACAAGCGCAAAGGAGGGATATTATCGCGCTTAGACCCGATCATCGCCCAAACCGGTCCCTACGTCAAGCGGCGCCCCACGGGGGAAGTTGTGTGAACGATCGGCGGGCGGTACGGTTGTATCCTTGAAAGGACTGCTGCCATGCAACCCTCTGCCACAATCGCCGCGCCGCCGGCGCGTCGGTTTCTGACCGCCCAATGGCGCTACCTCGTGATGCTCAACTACGAGGTCGATCCGGACCTGGTCCGGCCGTTGGCGCCCCGCGGTACGGAAATCGATTTCTGGGAAGGCAAGACCTACGTGAGCATGGTCGGGTTTCTCTTCCTTCAAACCCGGCTGCTGCGCATTCCACCGCCGTGTCATGGCAACTTTGAAGAGGTTAACTTGCGGTACTACCTGCGGCGCGAAACCGCCGGCGAACTGCGCCGCGGCGTGGGGTTTGTCAAAGAGATTGTGCCGCGGTGGGCCATCGCGCGGGTCGCGCGGACCGCTTACAACGAGAACTATATCTCGCTGCCGATGCGCCACCGATTGGAAGGCGCGACGGCGGCTGGAGAAACCGCCGGCCCCATCGCCGCCACGTATCAGTGGCGCTGCGGCGGACACTGGCAAACGCTGGAGGCGCGCGGCGAGGGGCTGCCCGCGCCCCTGGCGCCGGGTTCGCATGAGGAGTTTATTGCCGAACATTACTGGGGTTATTGCGCGCAGCGCGACGGCGGCACGATCGAATACCGCGTCGAGCATCCTCCGTGGCGCGTCTGGCCCGCCGCCAGCGCTACGCTCGACTGCGACGCCGCGGCCCTGTACGGCCCCGTCTTCGCGCAAGTGTTGGCCCGCGGTCCCGATACCGCCTTCCTTGCTGAAGGCTCGCCCGTGACGGTATACCGACCGACAAGGGTTTGCTGAACGCTCCGCTTGACAGCAAAATGGCAGTGGCCTTTGAGCCTGCGTGGCAATTCGCAGGAATGATTTCCAGCGAATAAGATAATCCATGCTGCGAAAGCTTGTCTTCCGTTCGAAGCTAGAATGGTTTGGTTTCATCCATCTTCTGAAAGGGCGCTTACTCATGCATCGTCGTTCGTTCTTGCAGTGTTCGTTGGGCGCGTCGGCGGCCGTTTGGGGGTTATCGTTGTCGCGAGCCGCGGCGGCCGAGGAACCGCGGGGGGAACGCATGGCTTTCGGACTGGTCACGTATCAGTGGGCCAAAGACTGGAAGCTGCCCGAATTGATCCAAAACTGTGAGCAGGCCGAAGTACAGGGTGTGGAGCTTCGCACCACGCACGCCCACGGCGTCGAACCGTCGCTCGATAAACGCCAGCGCGAGGAAGTCCGCAAACGCTTTGCCGATAGCAGCGTGGTGCTGGTCGGCCTGGGCAGCAACGAGCGGTTCGACCATCCCGACCCGGCGGCGCTTAAAAAGGCGATCGAAACGACCAAGGAGTTTATTCGCCTTAGCCATGACGTGGGCGGCACGGGCGTCAAGGTCAAGCCGGATACCTTCCACAAGAATGTGCCGCGGGAGAAAACCATCGAGCAAATCGGCAAAGCGCTCAACGAAGTGGGCGAATACGGCGCCGGCTTCGGGCAGCAAGTCCGCCTGGAGGTCCACGGCCAATGCGCCGAACTGCCTACGATCAAAGCGATCCTTGACGTAGCCGACGATGCGAACGTGGCAATCTGCTGGAACTCCAATGCCCAGGACCTGCAAGGTGAAGGACTAGAGCATAATTTCCACCTGGTGCGAAACCGCTTTGGCGCCACTTGCCACGTGCGGCGTTTGGACGATCCCGGCTATCCCTGGCAAGAGCTATTCAACCTGATGGTCAAGACCGACTACGACGGTTGGGTGATGATCGAGGATTCGAAGATTCCCCAAGACCCCGTCGCTGCTTTGGCCCAGCAACGCCAGTTGTTCCGCAACCTGGTAGCGAAGGCGCAACGGTAACAGGTAGGTGATACACCGCCTGACAATATACCGCGAAACCGCAAGCGATCCGTGAACGACAACGGTTGTACTACCCTTGCGGTTTCGCGCCCCAACCCGAAAACCAACGTGGGCGCGGGACCAGCGGTCTCGTTGGGATTGATCGAACCGGGGCGGTTGAGTACAAATCTCGCCGGCATGGCCGAAGCGGGGCGCTTCGGCCTGGGTGGGGCGGTTCTTCTCTCTTGCCTGGGGTCAGTCGGATGCGAATCGCGGGCGCTCTTCTGGCGTTGTGTTGTTTGCTGCGCGCGGCGGACGCCGACGAGCCGTTTCCTTACCGTGCGACCATCGCTGATCCGGCAACTTTGGTGCGCTCCGGACCGGGCGAAAGCTATTATCCCACAAGTCGGCTACTCCACGGCGCGGAAGTGGAGGTGCATCGGCATGATCCCAACGGCTGGTGCGCCATTCGGCCACCCGAAGGCGAGTTCAGCCTGATCGCCGCCGACTGCGTCCAACTGCTTTCCGGCGACGATCTGGCCGAGGTGGTCGGTCAGGAAACGCCGGTCTGGACGGGCTCACAGGTGGCCAAGCCCGATCCACACCGCTGGCAAATCCATTTGCAACCGGGAGAACGCGCCGTGGTGTTGGGCGTGCGCAGTGGTCCCGCCACGGACGGCCAGGAGTCGCAACATTGGTACAAGATTGCGCCCCCGGCGGGCGAGTTCCGCTGGGTTCCCCGCGCTGCTCTTGCGCCCGCCGTTAAAGAGACTTCGGCCACGGCGTCGCCTGCCGAAGCGGCAGAGGCGGTTGAATTGCCAACGCGAGACGAAGCGCCCGATGGCGACGAGACTTCGCCCCCCGAGGCAATCGAGGCGGCCGTGCTTCCGTCGCCCGCCGGGGCGGTCGAATTGGTTATCCCCGCCTCCTACGAAGCGCCCCTTGCCGAAGAACCCTTGGCTCCCACGGAAGCCACGTCGCCCGTGGTGATGGACGAATCGCCCCAGCCGGAATCCGTCGAGCCTGCGTTCATCCAAGCTGACAGGGAAATCTCGCCGCTCCCGCGCGCGAGCGATGCGATGCAAACCGAAGCAACGTCCGAAGAACCCGCGGCGTTCCCGGCGTCGCGGCCGTTCGAAGTCGAGGCGGCGGCCGTTCAACTTGATATGACCCTTGCGGTGGCGCAAGATTTGAACCGCTGGCGCTTAGGCCCGCTACGCGACCGAGTGGAGGGTTTGAAGGCCAACGCGGCGTCGCGCGGAGAGCGGGAGCAGGTGGAAACGCTGGATCAATCGCTGGCACGGTTCGAGCAACTTTATGACCGGTATCGCCAATTTGCGGCGGGTGAGGCCCCCACCGCAAGCGCGCCGCGGGCGCCGGCGCAAGAACGCCAGCCAAACCGAGCACCGTTGTCCCCGCCAGATGGCCAGGATGTGGCCTCGGGCGTTCTGACGTCCTTGGTTCCCAATGGGCAGACGCCGCCGCTCGCATTACTGGACAACGAGGGGCGTGTCGCGGCTTACGTTACGCCCGCCGCCGACGCCAACCTCACGCCATTCCTAGGGCGCCACATACGTGTGCAGGGCACGGCGGAAGAGGTTGACGCCTCTGGCCCCATGCATCTTATGGCGGCTCACGCGGCGGATGCGCAGGTTCGCTGACGCGGCTTCAAACGTCAAAAAAGCGGCACGTGTCGGCGGTGTCGATCAGCAACACGTTGTTCGGCTGCGGAGATTGTCGCGTGAAGGTCCAGTGCGTTTCTCCCACGCGCCACTGGCCGGTTGCGTCGGGGCCAATCGAAACGCGTAAGGCGGCGCCGTGCCAGCCGCGCTCGCCGCCGTCTCCCCGCGCGAAGTTTCCCAGCGAGTAAGCGACGAGGCGCTGCCGCTCAATGGCAATGGGTTGCGGGCAATGGGGATGGTGCCCCACGATCATGTCCCACCAGTTGAGCAACCGCCGCGCGCGGTCGACCTGGGCCGGCGAGGGGTAAAGCGCCATCTCGGTCCCCCAATGCGGGCAAAAGATTCGGAACGGTATGTGGTCGTCCTCGACCGCGGCGGCGTCGTCCAGGCGGCTGACGTAGGGCCGCCGCACGTTGAGCCACTCTGTTCCGTTCGCGATCCGCACCCCTTCAGGAAGGGTTATGGCTGGCTCATCGCAGCGCCCCACCACGCGGAAACCCTGCTCCCGCAAATTGCCATAGAAGCGGTCAAACGCACTCGCGCCGCAGTCGGCGGCGTGGTTATTGGCGCACAGGACGACCGTGCCTTCCGGTGGGAACACATCGGCGAGGAAATCCAGCACCCACGGCTCATGGCGGAGCGCGTTGAATACCGGGCTACGTTCGGCAATTACGCCTTCCAGGTTCACCACCAAGTAGTCGGCTTCGTTCAGAAACGCACGAAGTCGCTCGCCGACGAGGTATTGCTGCTTGCCGCCGGGCAATAAGTCGCCCAGGAACGCCACCCGCAAACGCGGTTCGACTGCGGCCAGTTGAAACTCACGAGGAGCAAAGGCGGTCAGGTCTCGATGCCGCCGCACGGGGCCGAACACCTTGTTGCACAAAACCACCACTTCTTGCGGCCAGGGGTAGGCGTGACCCAGCCAGGGAAGCGGCGGCTCCGAACTCCCTGGGGTGTTAGCGGGCGTGCGGTCCGCGTCGTGTTCCGTGAGTAAGGCCAAGTGCGGGCCTCCAGAAAGGGACGTTGTTCGTCGCACATTCCGGCGTGCTCGCTCGCTTCCCGTTCCATCGGGCGTTACAGCAAAATCGGCGTTTCGGCCAGCATCCGTCTACCGTGACCTGGCCCATAACGATTATTGCGCGTCCGTGGGGGAAATAATTTCAAGCGATTTCCTCGGCGCGCTGAAGCGTGCGCCGCGCCTGGTGGGCGTGGTGATGTTCGCTTCCGCCGCTGGAACTTTCGCAAGTGCAATCGGATTGTTCAACGTGCGAATCGGATTGGGCGCCGCGGTAGATGCGCTCGATGCGCTCTCGGTTCAAACCCAGGACCCGGTCAAATCGGCTCAATTTGAGTCGATCCAGCGTCGGCGTTTTGTCAGCCAGTCCGTCGAGCACGCGTTTGTCTTCGTTGACTTCCTTATTGATGGAAAACCGCATGAACGGCCGAACGATGCGCAAAAGCGGGTTGAATTGCGGATGGCTCAATTTCATGAACGAGAAGGTGAAGATGCGCGTGTTGCCATCGTCCAGTGGCGTCATGAAATGCGCGTTTCGCACTCCGACCCAGCTTTGTCGCCCCGTGCGCGGATCGGTCCAATGGTAGTCCCCGAGGGTGTGGACCGGCGAGTAGCGGGTCACGCCGCGCACGCAAAACATCGGCTGGCGTGGCAGACGCATGTACGCGCGGAATAGCCACGGGTAAGTTTTTGAGGGGCCTTGATACGAAATTCCAACTTCGTCGTTGCGAGGGTCGAACTGGACTTCGACTTCGTGCATCCGTTCGAGCGGATAACCGAACATGCCGTGGGTGGTGGGGGTGTGCTCCAATTCGTTGAAGTTGTCCAGCACCAACTCCAACGGCGCCGAGACATCGTGCGCCAACAGCACCATGGGGCGATAACCTAGCTCTTCCCCCGCGAACTCGGGAAACCGCGTCGTCGCGCCATGATTGCGGACCCAAAGCACGCCGTGGGCTTCGCGCGTTTCGTACGATTGCGCATGGGTGCGCAGCTTGGGTGTTCCGGGGCTTTCGCCTGCGCCATCGCGAGCAAACGTCCACCCGTGATAACAGCATTCCAGGCAATCGCCTTTCACCTTGCCCACGCTCAAGCGCATGCGGCGATGCGGACAAACATCGGTGATTGCCGCCACGCCGCCTGACTGCGGTCGGAACAACGCCAATTCGCGACCGTGGAGCCGGACCGCCAAGGGATTCTGGCGCAAGTCGCGAGCCAGCGCGACCGGATGCCAATGGTCGAAAACAGACATGATCCACGACCTCACGAGCAGGCGCAAACAACCGATTCCCAGAGAAACGCGCCGGGCGCGGCGCGCTCTTCTGGTTTATCGGCTAATGCTTCCCTGCTGCTCTAGTGATCGTGGGGGACCACCGATTGGGATGGCGTCTTAGCGTGCGCCAAAGCGGCTTGGGGAGCATCGCGAAAGCCGAGGACGTTGGAAAGCCGTGGGAGAAATCGCCCCGTGCGGGCAATATAATCGCGATATTCGGGATAGCGGGCCGCAATCGAGGTTTCCTCGCTGCGCATCGCAACTTGGTAATAAACGCACAAGATCGCCAGGTTTAACGCCAGCCACAACGACCCCGAGGCCACCAAAACTCCGCCTGTCATCAGGAGATTCGCCGTATACACGGGATGACGGATATAGCGGTACGGGCCCGAAGTAATGACTTGCGTGGGAAGATGCGCCGCATGGGCAGGCGTGTATTGCCGATCCAGGTTCCACATCGCCACGGAAAACAACGTTAACCCGCTCCCCGCCGTCAACAACCCCAGCACCAACAACCACGGGTGGTCATGAAACTCCAACAGCAGCGGGTGAGATCCCAGGACGGCCGCCACGCCCACGCTGATTGTGCTGATTTGCAAGTACCAGTCAATGAACGCGTAAAATCGCCAGTCAGTCACGCGTTCCCGCCCACCCGGAGCCATGCGGTTCATGCGGAAGTGGTATACGTAGACTACAACGACGGCGCCCAGCAAGAGTAAGAGCGCTGCGATGCCTTGAGTCGTCATAAATTACCTCGCTGAATAACGCAAATCGCCCATTCTTTGCCTTCGGGCTAACTTAACTTCACGATTTATAATAAGGAGCAACTTTCCCGGAAACGAATTTATGTGGTTGCGGTAAATAGCGGGAAAGCACGCGAAAACGGTGCAAAAAGCCGAGATGTCAGCCAAAGGTGGGGGGTGTGGGCGCTAGTCGGCTCGAACTGGTTCGAGGTAGACATCCGCCGGTAAGGGGTGGGAGACCTCGCCGATTTTCTCGTAGCAAAACTTTCGCGCGAGCGTCTCGTTAATTTTAGCGAATCCTTGGCGCCCGGAAAGTCCCGCGATTTTTCGCGAAAGGTCGTCGCGCCGTCGTTCGATTTCGCCATCGAACTCGTCGTCATCGTCCCCGGCGCTGGTCCGTTGGCTTAGTTGTTCGAAAAACGCGGGTTCCCAAAGGTCGAGTAGATCGTTGGTCTCCAACCGGTCATGGGCAAAGACGAGCCGTTCTCGTATTTCTTCCCACCGACGCGCCGACAGATTTGCGTGCTCAAAGTACGCCGAACGCAGTTCCTCATTTAGTTGTTCGCGCACTTGGGCTTGCCACGCGCCCCGCGCCAGGACGACAAGCTCCCGCACTTCTTCCTCGTCGGTCGAAGCGGCGATGGACCGTATTTCGTCTTCGCTTGGGCCGCCGCGCTCGTCGCGCCAATCCATTTCCCGGGCGTAGTTGCTCTCAAACTGAGTTTTAAATTGATGCCGCGAAGCCGGTTGACGTTCGCCAGGGGGACGCGTTGCAAGGCAATGTTCCAAAAGTTCCTGGGGCTTGGCGCCCGGATGGTTCTCGATCATCACGAAAGGCGGTCGCGCCAACCCTGTGGTTTTCGCCGTCGAGCAGGTGAAGACCCGCCCGTCGTTGTAGAAACAAGTCAAATCGAACCAGTAACCAAGGGTGTAGTGCTCATAGACCACGGCATAAACGCACTCCTTCGGATTCGCGAAGGCGCGTAAGAGCAACGGCGCCTCCTCGACTTCAAAGTCCCCGATTAGCTCAAACCCGTTGTCTATGATAGTCGCGCCGATCGCGTCCACCTCTTCGGCGTGTTGCCAGTCACAGTCCGTGTTCGGTTGTAAATGCAGGCGAAAGCTGGGCATCACCGGCGCAAGAGCCGCGTACTTTCCCGCTTCTTCCTCAAATTTTTTGGCCCACGTCCGCAACTTATACCGCACCCACGCCCAACCGAGCAAAATCAAGATCACAAACGCCGCGAGAAAGGCGCCTACCAAAAATAAGAAAACTTGAAGTATCGACATGGAGCGAATCCGCCAAAATCGGCATGGACGCCACACAGCCTGGCTCAACCGGCAGGCCCCGATGTTCTGGCGTGAATAAACCTGTTCTACGCCGAATCGGTCGCCAACGCAAAAATAATTCCAACCTCCCCTTGTCGCAAACAGCCGACCGCGTATGATTTCCTCTGTTGATCACGGCGTCATCGCCGCCTCAGCAACTGCAGAAAACTTTTTCCCACCCGACATTGACGGGTTCGAGGGCATGGGTTAAATTCACCCTTCCCACTTCGGGGAAGTTTATTTGCGGTGCCTCATTTCTTTGCTTGCGTGTTTTTTTGTTCGTGGGGAGCTGTCGCTTATCACTAAGCGGCGTTTTCTTTTCGGGCGAAGCTTGGAAGGAAATGGGTTGGGCCTTCAGGGCCGCGGCTCTCTTGGGAGAGTCGGACGATCTTTGACAATTTGGTTGCGTGTAAATGGCATCTAAC
>JAANMT010000158.1_pt1 | contig 68512 bp, 52 predicted proteins | sample 7279711 | NCBI WGS metagenome assembly JAANMT01 (sample SAMN14094538, study PRJNA606508) | bioreactor metagenome | isolation source: A lab-scale SPAN reactor treating ammonium-rich wastewater day 1 | place: Ireland: Galway | collected 2017-01-16
TGGCGCCGCGAAATTGCGATTGAATGGTCTATTCGCGTCGTTTCGTCTGTTTCCATTTTGGTTATCGTCTTAATTTTTCTATTTGTATTTCGCGAGGCCGCCGGAATTTTCAATTCGGCAACCGAAGCGGGATCAACTTTGCAGACTATCGAGGCCGAAACTGCCGGAAAATCCGAAATACATACTTCCGACAATGATGATTTGAAGCCCGAAATATACAATCCCGATTCGGGTATAGAAACGGGAGAGGCTCCACCGGCTAATTTACTGCCTGATTTGCAGGTTGCAACGACCGAGGCATCCGGAAAATCCGAAATACATACTTCCGACGACGATGATTTGAAGCCCGAAATATACAATCCGGATTCGGGTGAAGAAGCGGTCGAGTCTTTGATATCGGATATATCCGACAAGCCTTTGCAGCCGTCCAAAAGTATTTGGCAAAACCTTGCCGGAGAAAATTGGCAACCAATATCGGAAGAGCCAAAATTCGGCGTGACACCTTTAATTATCGGTACGGTCAAGACTACTTTTACCGCAATTGCAATTGCCGCACCTCTCGGGATTCTGGCTGCAATGTACGTGGCACTTTTTGCCCACCGCCGCCTTCGGGAAATAATTAAGCCTTTTATTGAAATTTTGGCCGGATTCCCGTCGGTTGTTATAGGATTTTTCTGTTTGATGACTGTTGCGAGTATTTTGCAAGATACTTTCGGATTTGATTATCGTCTTAATTCGATTGTAGGCGGCTTAGGGCTTGCCATTACCGTCGTTCCCATCATTTTTACGATAACCGAAGACGCTCTGTCGGCTGTGCCGAAAAGTTATCGTGAAGCCGCGCTCGCGCTCGGTGCAACCGAATGGGAAGCCGCGTTTCGGCTGATGCTGCCCGCCGCCATGCCCGGTGTGATTGCCGCCGTATTGCTGGGCATAGGCCGCGCTTTCGGCGAAACAATGATTGCATTGATGGCCACGGGAAATGCACCGCTTGCAGAGTGGAACTTAGCTGCACCCGCTCGGACACTTGCGGCCACAATCGGCGCGGAAATGGGCGAAGTAATTTGGGGCTCTACGCATTACGGGGTTTTGTTTTTTCTAGGTGCGTTGCTGTTCCTGGTTAGTTTTGCGATAAATCTGCTGACGGAAGTATTTGTGCGCCGCCGCCTTGCCAAAAAATTTCAGGGAAGTTAAACAAGGCTGTAATGAGAAATACTAACTCTCGAAACAATTCATGGCATACATGGAAAAAGCGCGTTAAAGGGGGGCTTGCTTTTGCAATTACGGCCGGTTCGCTTTCGCTCATAGTTGCAATTATCGCAATTATGATAGGACACTTTTTACTGCGCGGATTACCCAATATTTCGTGGGAATTTCTTACGGAATCACCGCGCAACAACAATACCGAAGGCGGTATTTTTCCGGCTGTTTACGGCACTACATTATTGGTACTGACCATGACACTCATTGGAGTGCCCGTAGGAGTTGCCACCGCTGTTTTTCTTTCGGAATATGCACGGTACGGCTCGCGATTTGCCCGCACAGTAAGATTTGCGGTCAATACTCTGGCCGGCGTTCCAAGTATTGTGTTCGGATTATTCGGCGTAGGATTCTTTATTCAGTTTATCGGTGCCGGTATGGATACAATGCTCGGCAATGATGTACCCGTATGGGCGCATCCGTCATTGCTTTGGGCTGCCGCTACGCTTTCGGTTCTTACGTTGCCGGTTGTCATAGTTTCGGTGGAAGAGGCGTTGCGTGCTGTTCCGCACGAGTTGCGCGAAGCATCGTTGGCGCTCGGTGCCACAAAATGGCAAACAGTATGGCGCGTCGCTTTGCCCAATTCACTGACCGGCATTCTTACAGGTTCGATTCTGGCCGTAGGACGCGGTGCAGGAGAGGTTGCCCCGATAATTTTTGTAGGTGCTGTATATTCTCTGCCAAAATTACCTGCTTCGTTAAGCGACCAATTTATGCATCTCGGATACCATCTTTTCGTATTGACAACGCAATCGCCCGATGTAGAAAAAGCATTGCCGCAACAATATGCCACTACCGTTGTTTTGCTGGCACTTACGTTTGCGTTGAATTTTGCGGCCGTGTATGTCCGTATTCGAATCAGGCGTAAATCGTTGGGATAGAAAAGACAAAAATTCAATAACCGGAAAAATATCGCACATTCTTCAATGAAGCTATGACGCATGACGCAACGGCAAAACTTCGCGCAATAAATTTTAATGTACATTACGGCGAAAAGCATGCTCTACACGACATTACTCTCGAAGTGCGCCCGAATAAAGTGGCGGCTCTGATAGGGCCGTCCGGTTGCGGTAAGTCTACGTTTTTACGCTCGATTAATCGTATGAACGATGTGATAGAAGGCGTGAAAACAAGCGGATCCATCGAAATTGACGGTGTAAATGTATATGATTCTTATGTTGACGTTGTGGAACTTCGCAAGCGCGTAGGCATGGTGTTTCAGAAGTCAATCCCGTTCCCGAAATCTATTTACGAAAATGTAGCCTTCGGGCTTAGGCTTGCGGGCAATACGGCAAAATCGGAACTCGACGAAATTGTGGAGCAAAGCCTGAAACGTGCCGCTCTTTGGGGAGAAGTAAGCGACCGTTTAGATAAATCGGCTATGGGACTTTCCGGCGGACAGCAGCAACGACTGTGCATTGCGCGAGCAATAGCGGTGAACCCCGAAATACTACTTATGGACGAACCATGCTCGGCACTTGACCCTATTTCGACTGCTAAAATCGAAGAACTTATCGAAGACCTGAAAAGCTCATATACGATTATTATCGTTACGCATAATATGCAACAAGCTGCGCGAGTAAGCGATGTTACAGGCTTCTTTTATATGGGAAGGCTTGTGGAAATGGACAGAACGCGCACTATTTTTACAAGCCCGGCGCAAAAAGAAACGGAAGATTATATAACGGGAAGATTCGGGTAAAACAATCTGCCCGAGAATTACCTGCTAACAAAACTGCGGATAATGAGCTGTTATCGATTTGCAAATCGAAAAAATAAATTCCGAGTATTAAATCATCAATTTTATGCACCGTTCATTTGAATACGACCTCGAGAAACTTCGTACACGGCTTGTACGAATGGGAACTTTGGTTGAAGAACAAGTAGAATTTGCGTTCCGCTCTTTGTTTGAAGGCAATGCCGAACTTGCCCGCATCGTGGTGGAACGCGATGATAAAGTGGATAAGCTCGACTTGAAAATTGACAAGCAATGCCAACGTATCTTCGCGTTGCAACAGCCCGTTGCCAGCGATTTACGCCTGCTTTTAGCCGCCGTCAAAATCAATAACGAATTGGAGCGAATAGGCGATGTGGCGGCCGGAATAGCAAGACAATTTCTGTTGCAACCCGATATTTCGGATATGGCTGCGGAATTCGGATTGGAACGTATAACCCAAGTTGCATTCCGCATGGTAAAGTCAAGTTTGGATTCTTTTATCAATCATGACCCGGAACTTGCGCGGCAGGTGCTACCCGCCGACGATACCGTCGACACGCTTGAACGCTCGATAATATCCGACATAATTGCTCGGATGAAAACGGAGGTTGATTTTATCGAGTCAGGCGTGTCGCTGATAACTATTGCACGACGTATCGAGCGAATGGCCGACCATGCCACGAATATAGCCGAAAATGTGATTTTTATGTTCGAGTCCAAACTTGTGCGCCATCACCGCTTCGATGACGAGGAGTCTGAGGGTAGCGGCGTAGACGAATAGTTTTTTATGCGGACAGTTGCACTTGGCAGCTGAATCCAATATCTGAATGTAAGTGCAGTTTAATTCTAATCCGTAATAAACATCACATTTTTCCGCCCGAACAGAGCAAAAAGTTTTTCGGTTGTTTCTTGTGTCGGCGCAATTGGAACATTGCGCACCTCGAAGCCTGTTTTAGAACGTCGCGCCTCGTCGGTAATCCAAAAACGTATGCTCCCTTGTGCTTCACGCGAGGCACATTGAGCCATTATTTGCCGAATCGTTTCGGGTCGTATATTATCTTTATTTATGGTAATTACATACCCTTTTGCTTTGCGCTGTACAACGTCGGCTATCGGCCAAACCTCTTCCGCCACTATTTTTAATTGTTCGTTTTCCAATTTCGACTTTCCTTTAACTGCAATAATTGCATCTTGTTGCAAGTGATGTCCGAATTTTTTATAGGAATCACTCCAGAAAATACATTCTGCCTTACCGGAAAAATCTTCAAGAGTTACAAAGGCGATAGTCTGTTCTTTGCGGTCTAATTTTGAGCGTATGGCCGAAATTACACCGCAAACAATAATCGAATTGCCAACGGCAGGATTATTCGTTTCGCCGATCTGCATTGTGCAAAATGCCTGAATATGGGCGGCGTAATTATGCAAAGGATGGCCGGAAAGATAAAAATTCAGTACTGCACGCTCACGTTGCAGTCGTTCGGTTTCGCTCCAAGGATTCGCGTCTGGCAAGCGAGGTTCGGATTTTACCTGCGATTCGGGCGAATTTCCGAAAAGTGAATCCATATTGGCATCAGCCGAACCCGAAGATTTTTTGCCGAAATCGAGAGCCGTTTCTACAGCCTCGAAAAGCTGTGCGCGATGGCCGTTGCGCATTGAATCGAAAGCTCCCGCATTGATAAGAGCCTCAATCGCGCGACGATTTACGTTCTTGGAATCTACACGCAAAACGAAATCGAAAAGCGAAGTAAACGGCTTGTCGGCACGTGCGGCGGCAACTGCTTCTACAGCGGATATGCCAACTCCTCTTACACCGGCCAAACCAAAAACAATGGTTTTGTCGTCTGCCGCCGAAAAAGTTGCGAAAGAACGATTTATATCGGGCGGCAGTACGTTGATTTCCATAGTCTTACATTCATCAATCAATGCCGCTATCTTGTTTAGGTCGTCAAGCTCCGCGCTCATGTTGGCCGCCATAAATTCAGCCGGATAATGAACTTTTAACCACGCAGTTTGATAAGCCAAATAAGCGTATGCACAGGAATGAGATTTATTGAAACCGTAAGAAGCAAATTTAAGAACAAGGTCAAAAATCTCTTCGGCTGTTTTCTTTTCTACGCCGTTGGAGATTGCGCCCTCTACAAATTGGGCTTTTTGCTTCATCATCAATTGGTCGTCTTTTTTGCCCATGGCGCGTCGCATAATATCGGCTTGGGCCAGCGAGAATCCCGCAATGTCGCGCACAAGTTGCATTACCTGCTCCTGATACACTATAATGCCGTAGGTTTTATGAAGGGCATTCTCCATTATCGGGTGCAGATATTCTATACTGCGCCGCCCTTGCTTCCGCGCTATAAACTCGGGGATATTATCCATCGGCCCCGGCCGATAAAGCGCGTTCATCGCAATTAAATCTTCGAGAGAACTCGGCTTTAATTGGCGTAAAGCATCCTGCATCGGCTCGGATTCAAACTGAAAAATGGCGAGCGTTTTTCCGTTACCGAATAATTCATATACTTTGCGGTCTTCGAGGTCGATAGCGTCAAGGTCTATTTCTTTGTCGTGATTGCGTTTGATTTGCTCTAATGTATTGTCTATAATCGAAAGCGTTCGCAATCCCAAAAAGTCCATTTTCAACAGCCCGGCATCTTCCAAATCCTTCATGGTGAACTGCGTGGCAACATCGGATTCGGGCGTTTTATACAGAGGCACATATTCCGATATATCTCCGGGTGCAATAACAACGCCCGCTGCATGAAGTGAAGAATTGCGTGCCATGCCTTCGAGGTTCGAGGCTAACTGCATCAATTCTTTCAGCTTAGCATCAGTTGTTTCTTTCAGCCAGCGCAAATCCGGCAAATTGAATGCGTCGGCAAGCGGCGTTACTTTACCCATTACAACGGGTATTTTCTCGGTTATTTCGTTAATTTCGGACAGTTGAATACCCAGAACACGTCCCACGTCTTTCAGTGCTGCGCGGCTTGAAAGAGTGCCGAATGTGATGATTTGCGCCACCGAATCATTACCGTATTTTTCCTTAACGTATTCTATTACCACATTGCGCTTATCGTCGCTGAAATCAACGTCAATATCGGGCATGGAAACGCGGTCGGGATTCAAAAAACGCTCGAAAAGCAAATCGTATTTCAGCGGATCCACGTCAATAATGCGAAGTGCATAAGCCACAACACTGCCCGCGGCCGAGCCGCGCCCCGGGCCTACGCGAACTCCCTTTTTCCGTGCCGCTGCTATAAAGTCTTGGACTATAAGAAAATAGCCCGAATATCCCATTTTCTTTATTACGTCCAATTCGTAATTTGCACGGTCTTCTATATCTTTGGTTAATTTCGGGTATCGTTCTTGCAAACCTTTCTGCGTAATTTCCGATAAATACTCGTCCAAATCTTTTGCCTTTGATTCCGGCGGAATCGGGAAAACCGGCATTTTCAGGTCGGATTTCAATTCTACATTACATTTTTCGGCAACTTCCAGCGTGGTTTCTATGGCGTTGCCGAATGACTTGAACAAGTCTTTCATTTCGTTTTGCGTTTTGAAATAAAACGCGGGCTTTTTATATCGCAGATTGTGAATATCAAGCGTTTCGCCTTTCGGCGGCGTTTCCTTAATCAGTTGCAGAACATTGTGCGCCGTGGCTTGGTCTTTGCGAATATAATGGCAATCGTTCGACACTATAAGTTTAATGCCAATTTCGGCCGCAAGTTTGGGTGCATAAGTCAGTACGGCTTCGTCTTCGGGCAGTCCGTGGTCTTGCAGTTCAATGTAAAAATCATCGCCGAACAGCTCTTTGTACCATATAGCGGAACGTCGTGCTTCGTCGTAATTTCCCTTAATCAGCGGTGCATTGACAACGCCCTGCAAACACGCCGAGAGTGCTACCAATCCTTCGTGATGGCGCATAAGCAATTCTCGGTCAATTCGGGGGCGGTAGTAATATCCTTCGGTATGCCCGAGTGTTGTTAATTTCATCAAATTGCGGTAGCCTATATCATTTTTGGCCAATAGCACCAGATGATAATAATTCATGGTACCTGCCGCCTTGTTTGTGGCTATGCGGTCGCGCCTGCCCGCGCTTGCTACGTATGCTTCGCAACCGAGTACAGGCTTTATTCCCGCTTTTTTGGCCTTCTTATAGAATTCGAAACAGCCGAACATAACGCCGTGGTCGGTCAATGCTATAGCAGATTGCCCGTCGTTTTTTGCCGCTTGTATCAATTGCTCGGGCGTACAGGCCGCGTCGAGCAGCGAATAATGCGTATGATTATGCAAATGAACGTAATCGCTCATAAATGTTCTTTCTTTTTAGGTCAAAATTGCAATTGCGGCGAGGGCGCGAGCTTTTTTCGTATTTCCGAAGAGAGTTTGGGTATAGCAGAGAAAATACGCGGCTAAAATACGGCACAACGCCCATAAATCAAACATCTGTTGTGCCAAACACAAACAGGCCGCCGTATCTCTCTGCCTTGTACGCTGTTTTATTCCGAATGGGGCGAGAGGTTATTATATTTCGGTTTTTCTGCCGATATCCAATCTTCAAACGGAGATTTCAGCGGCAAATAAAAGTGTCGTCAACAAAAGAATATCGGTTGAAAACTACGGCAAATAGAAAAATGCAATGCCGATAATCGCATATAAGCCGAGACAAAGCACACCTTCCATCCAGTGTGTTTCTCCGTCCTGTGCTATCAGAGTAAGCATCCACACACTTACGACCACCGAAACCACTTCGAAAGGCGTAAAAAGCAAGTCCATGGGATTGCCGAAAATATAACTGAAGAAAACCAATACCGGTGCTACGAATAGTGCAATTTGAATACTTGAGCCAACGGCGATATTTATTGCCAAGTCCATTTTGTTTTTAACGGCCATTATAATTGCCGAACTGTGCTCGGCGGCATTACCGATAATTGCCACTACAATCACGCCTATAAATACTTCGGTCATTCCGAACTCTTTTGCAGTATGTTCAACCGAACCTACCAATAATTCGCTGATGGCTCCAATAAAAGCTGTCGAGACAAGCAGAGTTATTACAGACCGTCCGACGCTCCATGCGGCATGCGTATGCTTTTGATTGCCGGGTGTTTTTTCATCGTCTGCCGTTACGTTGTTAAATAAATGCTTATGCGTGCGTAGCGCAAAAAACAGGTTCAGTGCGTAAATCAACGCAAGTACCACGGCAATATCGAAGCTAAGTTCGCGCTCTTGCGGGCGGCCTGTTTGCCCGGCAATAAAATCGAATACTGCAGGAATAATCAACGCTATCGCGCTGAGTGCCATAAGCGACGCACCAAGCCCGGCCGCGGTGCGGTCGAAATGCTGCCTTTCGCGTTTTATGCCGCCGGCCATAATGCTCGCACCCAGCACCAACAGCACATTGCCGATAATTGAACCGGTCAGAGAAGCCTTTACTACGTCGTGCAAGCCGTTTTTCAAGGCAATCAAAGCAATAATCAGTTCGGCTGCATTACCGAAAGTGGCATTTAATAATCCGCCTATGCCCGGTCCCGCGCGTTCCGCAAGATGTTCGGTTGCCTCGCCCATTATTCCGGCAAGAGGAATAATCGCCAAGCATGATACAATAAAAACCCACGTCGGGTCGGCATGAGTAAATTCGAGAATATATGCCGTCGGTACAAATACCAGCAACAGCATAAGAGGATTTATCGAGTAATTTCCTATTTTCATAAAACTCTCCTGTGCGATGAGCGATTTCTGTAAAAATTCTGATTACGGCAGTTTCGGACGCAACTGCAATGTTCCGGTAAGTCGTTGGTTCTGATTATAATACAAGTTGTTCCCATCGTAAGTTTTCATCTCGGAAATATGGCAGGATTCAGATGATTCGGTGCAAAACGCTCTACGCTGACAGTCGGTTCGCATGCTGTGTCCGATATAAGCAAATCGGCAAGTTTTCGGGCGCAATAGGGTGCAAGTAAAGTAGCCTTCGCGCCAAGTCCGTTCAAAATAAAATGATTATCCGCTTCGTAATGTCGGCCTATGACGGGTTTTATATCGCGCATGGCCGGCCGTACGCCGGAATCGTGGGACAGTATTTCAAACGGTGCTTCAATCCATTGCCTAAGACATTCCAATAATTCCTCGCGTCCTTCCACAGTGGGTTCTTCGTCGGCAAAGTTCCATTTGTACGTTGCCCCTACACGAAACACACCGCGCTCGAATGTCGGCGCGATGAGAATCTCGCGAGTAGCCACGCCCGGTATATCCAAATCGTCGGCGCGTATGGTCAGAATCTCGCCTTTGGCGGGAACGAACGGCAAATATGACCACAGCGGATTGATTGCGGATCGCCAACCTTCGCACCAAACAACCGATTTTGCAGAAATGCCCGCCCACGTAATCCTATTGCCTTGCAAACATTCTTCTATAAGCGCACTGTCGTTTATGAATATCGTTCCTTCCGTCCGCAAATATTGCTCGGCGGCAGAAAGGAAAGCCGGAATATCAATAAGTCCGCCCGAAATGATGATGCCTCCGTCCGAATTGCGCAACCCCGTAAATTGCTCTTCTTTGGTAAATTCTCGCTGTACGAAGCGGTTGCCGGTGTTTTTTCTTCCATGCCAAAAATTTTGGTCGCTATTGAAAAAAAAGCGAATTACAGGCATGGTTGTGAATATATCGCGGCCGAATATCTGCCCGCATTCCGTCCAGCAGCGTGTTGTTTCATCCAATACTTCGTCCGCTTTCCACGTAGGCGCGAAACGTCGCCCGGGAACCGGATTGAGAACACCCGCCGCTACACGCGAAGCCACGCGCGGACGCGGTCTGTCGGCTATTGCCAGCGACATTCCACCGCGTTGCAACATCATCGCCAGCGTCATTCCGGCAATTCCGCCGCCTATAATCAATACGTCTACCTGCTTCATTTATGCTCTCCCAAAAAGTTCGGTAAGCGAGCGCAAATACGCCCAATCAGATGAGCGGTCGGTTGTATCCATGCGCCAAGTCCAATTTCCTTTGGCTACGCCGGGTGTATTCATTCGCGCTTCCGTGCCAAGTCCGAAAATATCTTGCACCGGTATTATCACAAGTTTTGACGGCGAGCGCAATGCCAACTGCAAAAAATATCGGTGAACGGACGAAACGTCGAGAGTATTTCCGATATAAAGTTCCAATCGTGCACGTTGTTCCGGTGATGTTTCGCGGGCAAACCAGCCACTTGTCGTATTATTGTCGTGCGTTCCGGTGTATAATGCGCAATGCTCGCCTATATTATGTGGCGCGTAGGCGTTGCGGGCTACGTCGTCGCCAAAAGCAAATTGCAATACTTTTACGCCGGGCAAATCAAAATTCGTCAAAATTTCGCGGACATCGGCAGTTATAGTTCCTAAGTCTTCGGCTATAAAAGGCAATGACGGGAAATTTCGCGCAACGGTTCGCATAAAATTATTGGCCGGAGCTTCTGTCCATTCGCCGTTTTCGGCAGTAGATTCGGCGGCAGGAATACTCCAATAGGCAATTAAACCTCTGAAATGGTCTATCCTTACTAAGTCGAACATAGAAAGTATGCGACGAAATCGCCGCAGCCACCAAGTGAAACCGTCGGCTTTCATAGCGTTCCAATCATAAATCGGGTTGCCCCAGCGTTGCCCCGTTTTGCTGAAATAATCCGGCGGTACGCCTGCCACTCGTAAGGGGCGTTTGTGCGAGTCCAACAAGTAATTTTCGGGTTGCGACCAAACGTCGGCACTGTCGTAATTCACATAAATCGGAATATCGCCGATAAGCCGAATATCATGTGCGTTGCAATATGATTTCAGAGAGTTCCATTGGCGAGAAAACAGAAATTGCAGAAATATTTCATATTCAATGTGTTCGCGTAGCCCGCCGCGTGCAATTTCAAGGTTTTTAGGGTTGCGGTCGCGTAAATCGGCCGGCCAATCAATCCAAGATTTACCGCCGAAATGAGATTTTAATGCGGCAAAAAAAGCGTAATCTTCCAGCCACGAACGATTCTCCTCAAAAAAGCGGTCAAATTCAGCAGCAAATTGTTTGACGTGCTTTTGAAATTGTGCGAACGCTTTATGAAAAATGGCTGTTTTCCACGAAGAAACGGCTGTAAAATCGGCTCTGCAAATTGGAAAATCGGGCGCGTCGGCTATGTCCTTTTTCGAGAGAAGTCCTTGCTCTGCAATTAGTTCAGGGCTGATAAACAACGGCGCGCCGGCGAATGCCGAAGGACTGGAATACGGTGAAAAACCGCTGCCTGCATCGGCCGGCGTAACGGGCAACATTTGCCAAAAACGCTGGCGTGCAGAGGCAACCGTGTCGGCAAATCGGTGCGCACCCGGCCCCAAATCGCCCACGCCGAAACGCGACGGAAGCGAAGTTATATGTAGCAATACGCCTGACGAACGTTCTGGAAATCGCATATAACGGTTTGTTATTTCAATACTTTCGGAACTTTGAAGAATACGTCGTTGTGCTTTGGAGCATTGGCTAATGCCTCGGCTGTCGAAAGCGACTTTTCCGCAACATCTTCACGAAATACGTTCTCTGAATGTACAACGTGAAGCAAAGGCTCCACGTTTTCAAGATCAAGCTGCTCGATAACACCTACGTATTCGAGCATTTTATCGAATTGCAACGCAAAAACCTCAAGTTCTTGTGCATCGAAATTCAAACGTGCCAAATCGGCCACGTCTTTTATGGCATCAGTTTTATCTTGATTCATTTTTTTTCTGTTTCAAATTAAATGCGAAATTATTTTTCGGAAATTCGATGATCAGCTTTCTGTTGCGCCACGTTTAGCCAATGCGTCGGCGTAATCGTTCCATTTATTGCCACTGTGAGCCGCCACTTTATGCCAGCGAACGGAAATTCCGCAAGAGCGAACAAAATTCGCGTAGTTTTGGGTAAGCGGCTGTAATGTTTTCCATTTTCCGGTTGCCCATGCTTCTATGCCGGCATAATCGTAAAAAATATCAATTTCCGACACATTATTTGCACCGCACCATTGCAATATTTTCCCGACCGCGAATAATTCACCGGCTACCTGCCGTGCCGTAATATATTCAGGATTATTCACACCGCCGAAAACCTCAAAAATAATCTCGTTATTATGCTCGATTACTGCACCGAAGCCTACTTTGCCGCAAAGATAAGAACCGTCTGCGAAAGCGCGAAGCGGCGATGAAGAATATTTTTGCTTATGACTTGCCGGCTTCTCTTGCGTGCCGGATGCGCTTTGCGCAAGGAAATTATCTATTTTATTTGCGATGTCTTCCGGTAAGTTCTTAAACGGCTTTATGCTGAACGCATTGCGTTTTGGAGAATAATACAGTGTGAATGCACCCGATTTTATTTTATTCGTACCAATTATTTCCGCTTGTGCCGAATATTCTCTGAACGATGATTCTATTATACTTAACACCAAGCCGAATTGCAAAACAAACTTTTCTGTTTCTTCGAGTTTTTGTCGCAATATAAAATGATGTTCAGGCATATTGTTACGCATTATGTTTCGCGCATGAAATTGTGGAAATAATTAGAAAAAACACGGGGATAATATTATTTGCCGTAAAAATATTCTTTTACTGTCCGAAACGGCGTAAATTATAAGTAAATGTCAGCAATGCATAGCGTTGCAATACCTTCGTTCTGCTGTCCTCTATATAAGTTCCTGTAACGTCGCGTCCGACGCTTTTATTTTGGTTCATTGCGTCGAACACCGATAGTTTTACTTCGCCGTCGCCGTCGAACAAACGATAGCCCAAACCAAGGCTTAGAAGCGGAATATTCTGGTTATAGCTGCCGCTTAAGCCACCGTTAATTATATAGCTCATATCGCCGGACAGCACCAAGCCGCCCCAAAATATCCAATTCAAACGTCCGTAAAAAGTGTGTGTGTAATAATTATCGTTTAACTCCTTGCGCAGAGAATTGGTTACGATATTGTATACACCGCGCCAGGAAAGCGAAAAATCAATATTTTCGTTGATATTGCTGGTAATTGCCAACGAAGGAGTTATGGCAAGATTATCGGCAATATTTTCCACGCCGTTCACAAGTGAAGGCGTTCTGCTGAAAGTTGCGCCGGCATTGAAACTAAGATTGAGTTTAAGCGAATCAATCGGTTCAACGGGAAAGCTGTACGTTACGAACGAGCGCGCAGTCCAATATCCGTCAAGATTTACGGGGCGCGAAATCTGCGCACCGCCGCCGAGTCGGACGCTGTCGTCAAATTGCCCTATAGGAGCAAGTATAGTGTCGCGCTGTGCAATAAACGATGAAGTTGAGATTTTACCGGCTGTATAACCTCCCGAAAACATAATGAAAAATGCCGAAGCGGAAGCCATATCGAACATTCCGTAATTTGTAAAAATCGAGTGACTGTATTCTTGCTTCAAGTTCGGATTACCCGTTGTCAGCCGCAGTGGGTCGGAATTATCCACTACGCTTTGCAGCTGTGAAATTAAAGGTTGATTTGTCGAGGTTCTATAGTGCAACCGTATATTGCTCGTCATAGAAGGGCGCGTCGAAAATGCAAGCGACGGCAATAAGTCCCGAAATGAATGAGCAATATCAAGCGACTGCGGAAATGTTTGACTTACCGTAAGCTCGGCAATTTGATAATCTGCGCCGATGCTGAAATTGGCAGTTGGGCTGAAATTATACTTCAATGTTGCGCCCGGACGATGCGTTATGTATTTACTTTCGGATTTATTCGAAAGGCTCGGCTGCAGAAAATCGAAACGGCTGCTTACCGAATCCGGCCAATATGTTTTTCGGTCAGCTGCGCTGTTGCTGTAATTTTCATTGTAACTGAGTTGAATAATACTGTTTTCAAAAAGCGGCTCCGTGTAATTTATATTTGCACCAAGCGTTAAACCGTCGCCTAATGAAGGTGTATGTTGCAAAAGTGTGTCGTAATTAGCTGCGTTTTGCATCATAAACATATTTTTTGCCGTTGTGTTGGTTTCGCCGTTATTATCATTGTAAGATGTGTTGATATTAATGGAGAATGTGCGGCCTTCCGTTAAAAATCTATGCCGAAAAAGCAGGTCGTTATTAAAATTCAAACCTTTTGTTAAAGCCGATGAGCGGGAGTCGGACGTATTAAGCAGAGAACTGTCTGCGGCGAGTGTGGAATTAAGCGATGCGGATGGCTTGTCGGCAGATTGAAATGTCAGCCGCGGCGTAAGCGAGATAGAATTAAGCGAATCGACAGAATAATCGAAGCGTAAGTTAATGCGATGATTGATGTTGTCGGTATTGGTCGTATTATCCTGAATTGTGGTTTGATTGGCATTTCCCGTAAGAAAGTACAGGCGATTTATGCTTTGTTCGCTTTCATTGTCGGTTTTATTCACAAAATAACTGCCGGAAAAAGAAAGATTTTTATCCCAATTATCCGAATAATTAAATCCGAGTGAATGAGCCGATGTAATCCCGTCGCTTTGCTGCACTAAAAAATCACTGATGCCGGCACCGCCCATTCTACCGCCTCCCCCGCCGAACGCCGAGGTACGTCCCCCCATTCCGCTGCCGCCGCCGAATGCCCGCATCATACCGCCCATGCGTTGATACATAGGATTGCCGCCGCCGCCTATAACGCCGAGAATATCTTGTATGGAAAAATTCTGCTGATTGATATTATTGCTCATGCCGATAATGGAAATTCTTCTGTCACCGTCGAATATATTTACATTACCGCCTGCCGAGTAGCGGTTTTCTGTGCCGTAGCCGGCGTAGAGTTTGCCGAATTGTCCGCGCTTCTTGTCTTGACGCATTACGATATTGAGCGTTTTTGTTCGGTCGCCGTCGTCGAATCGAGTAAAGGCTGATTGGTCGCTCATTTGGTCATAAACTTGAATTTTATCAATAACTTCCGAAGGCAGATTTTTAAGAGCGGCCGCCGGGTCGCCGCCGAAAAAAGGTTTGCCGTCAACCAATACTTTGCGCACTTGCTCGCCTTGGGCTTTCACTTGACCGCTTTGGTCAATTTCAATGCCCGGCATTTTACGTATCATGTCCTCGGCTGCGGCATTTTTATCCGTTTTGAATTGCATTGCATTGTATTCGGAAGTATCGCCGCGCACTTCTACCCGAATTGCGGCTCCTGTAACTTCCACGCCTTTTGTCAGCAATGCGCTTGCTTTAAGAGAAAGCGTACCGACTTTCGTTGTGTCGCCTGACTTGACCGAAACGGATTTTACCAGTGAATCGTAGCCGATATATCGCGCCACAAGCTCGTAACGCCCGGCCGCTATATTGCCAAGATGAAAACGGCCGCGCCCGTCGCTGATAGCACCGCCGAGAGATTTCCCCGTTGTGTTGCGCAATAGTATTGTAGCACCTTTAAGCGACTTACCGTCGGCAGCGTCGGCAGTAGAGCCCGAAACAGAACCTGTTTGTTGAGCAAAAATAGATATATGCATCAGCAACAAAGCAAACACTGACAGTAACAGTTTCATAATGCAAGAATTTAATTGAAACAAGCGGCACAACAAGACACTATGACTGATAATGCGCAAGTTTCGTTTATGCAACGTAGGTTAATACTTTCGCTTGCGATATATTTCCCATAGGAAAATATATTTAAGAAAAACATAAAGGAACGCACTTGTACCGGCTATTAAACCCGGAATACCGTCAATAAACCAGCCGTGAACGATATAGTTTTTTACGAATGAAAACAGAGGGTTTGCAATAATATTAAACAGCGTGGCCGATTTGCCGAGAGCGGCATAACTTTCGGCGGTGGAACGTGCGTAGAAAATTGTTTTTTGCCAATGGTCAAGTATGTCGCGATAGGAATAATGCAGAATTTCACCTTTTAATTTTATCGGTTTGCCTTGTGCGGATAATACGTCATGCGGATTATAGCCTGTCCATTCGGGGCGTGAATCGTTGCGCACAAGCCGTAATTTGTAATCGGGCTGCCAGGCGCGCCGCATAATTTTCCTTAAATATACGGTTCTGCGATTGATAACGGCCGGCGCATTATTATCGGAATTTATATATTGCGCTATTTCCGATTTTAATTCCGGCGTTATTTCCTCGTCGGAGTCAAGGCAAAGAATCCATTCACCCTTACACTTTCCGAGAGCAGAATTTTTTTGCGCGATATGCCCTTTCCATTCTTCGCTAAATATCGACGCACCGAAGCTTTTAGCGATTTCGGCCGTTGCATCTTCCGAGAAACTGTCAACTACGATAATTTCGTCGGGCAAGCCGTCGAGTGCGGCTAGAGTTCGTGCGATATTACGCTCTTCGTTATAGGAAATAATCGCAACGGATAATTTGGGAATAAGCATGATTTAATTTGATTTTTCCGCGTCTTTTTTATAAAAACTGTAATTACAAAAGAATAAATAATTTATTTTTCAATATATTTTTTACTTTAAATATTCTTTTATCCGATAAAGATTGCCGTAAAATAACTTTCGCCCGTTCCGGTTATGCGGTAACGGGCGAAAATGGTTTTTTTTCGAAAAAATCAGGGCTTAAATATAATAACTTGGAATCCGCTTTGCACGGTTGCCGAGCCGAGATTAAATAATTTCACCATCAGCCGACTGTTCGATGCGGTTGAAGTAACCGGTATCAGCGGCGTATTGGCATTTATCGGAGTTACTGCGCAAGTATATGCTGTTTCAGTGAAATTTTCGTTTTGTATGGTTATTAAATATGCGCCCAGCGAACCGTCCCAATTACAGGCAATATTCGGCGTTCCGGCCGTTATTGCTCCGTTTGCGGCAATTGTTGCGTAACCGATTGGCATGGCACGACGTTCGCCGTTTGGTACATTCGCGTAAGTTCTGGTTATATCGCCCGTTATATTTACTTTTCCTTGAAAATATCCGGCATACGACGATGCGGCTGTTTGTGTATTCGACCCGTAGATTGCAACTCCCGAATCGCTGGCTGATGTTGCCCAAACGCCGTAATTTCTTCCCGATGACGATGTTGCCTGTGCCGAAACGCCGATGCCGCTTGCACCGGCAGCCGTGCCTTGAACCCCGGACGCAGTTTCTTCGCCTTGTGCAAAACCGGCAACGCCTGTGCCTTCGGACGATATACCGTAAACGCCGTAACCTTTACCGGTATGCGAGCCATATACGCCGCTGCCATTTGAATACAAGCCGTTATTTATGCCGCGAACGCCTGCCGAGCCTATACCGGGTACTGTATTTCTCACTACACCTTGTACGCCGCTTGCATCTTGTGCAGATGCAACTGTTTCGCCGTAAACACCTGCGAAACGCCCTGATGCGCCTGTATGATAGCCTGCAATTCCCATACTGTCGCGACTAAAACCGCGAACACCTACGCCTGCCGCCGCACTACCCATAACGCCCGTTCCGTGTCCGTTGTGAAGTCCCCAAACTCCTGCTCCATTAGTTAAAGTATCGTTGTGTATTCCTTTTATTCCGGCTGAGTTGATACCGCCCGTTTTTGATACAATTTCTCCGACTATTCCTGCCGCCGTATCGCCTATCGATGCACTTGCTCCATAAATCCCGGGAAAAATTCCCGTTGCCGATGAATGAATGCCCAAAATACCGATACTGTCGCGGCTAAGTCCTTTAACTCCTATACCTTGCAGTGTGCTACCCATAACTCCGACTCCGCGGCCGGCATGGCGCCCCCACACTCCGAAGCCTCTTGCACCGGTCGAATTAATTGCTCCTGAAACTCCGCTGGCAGATGCTCCGGGTAAAGTGGCAGTGGCAATTCCCGTTACGCCTGCAATTGAATCGGCAGTAGATGCAACGCGGCCGATTATGCCGTTTGATTTAGCCGTCGCACTTACCGCATTACCTTCGATTGCATAGCCTGAACCGGCCGCTTCGGCTTTTATGGCCGGTGCCGAACTATTGATGTTCGAAACGTTAAAAGTTGCTGCAATGCCCGTTCCCGTTGCGTTGGCAGCAAAAGCCGCACCGAGCCCGTTGTTTTCGGCAATCAGCGCGGGCGAATTGTTGGCGGCAAAATTAACCGCAAACTTTGCCGAACTTCCATTGTTTACGTTTGTTATTGTAAGTGCAGGCTGTCCGCTTACATCTCCTTCGCCGGAATACGGCAGTACAAAAGGTACGGCTGTAGGTGTTTTCCATTGCAAGCGGCCCGCCGGAGGAACTCCGATATAAGTCAGTACATCGCCGTCTTTGGGTGCGCCCTTTGCCGAAAACTGCTCGTAAGTAAGTGTTCCGGGAGCAATATATTCGCGTGTAATGGCATTTGTGGATAAGCGCACGGTTACATCGCCCGTGCCGCCGTAAGGCTCTACGAGAATAGGCCCTTCGCCGCTGATTTTTGTAACGACGCTTTTCCATTCCACACCGTTTTTGGTTGTTACCATTGCTTGATTTTCCGACTGTGCCGAGCGGCGGCTTATTTTTGCCGGAGTTACGGAGCTGTCGGCTATTGCAAGGGCATAAGGCGCAGCCGCCAACTGAATTCGCGGCGTAAATTCATCTGAACCCATAGAAACTCCCAACCAATATGGGCGGTCGAAATCCATATCAAGCGGTATTCCGCCGGATACGGTAGAGCCGAGATATACATTAAAAAGGCCTTTTTGAACTTCTGTGTTTACAGATTCTTGAAATACAAGAGTTCCTCCTGTCGGCGCGGTGTATAATCTCAACGTAAGATTAAACGAGCCGTTAACGGGTTTTGTGGGGTCGCCTTCGAGTATTCCCTGAACGGAAATAATGCGCGGCGTTTGAGCCGAAGCGTTGTCCACGCACAACAGCACGAACAATACACATAATATTAAAAAGTATTTCACGGTTTTGCCTCTAAAATATGGATATCGACGAATTTTTACCGGCAAAATTACAAAATTACTGCCAAGCATTGGCGCAGGACAAACGGTTTATTGTATTCAGGCTATAAATATTAAGCATCGAAAATAGTTTGTGCCGATTTTAGTTTTCGGCATAGATACGACAATTTTCCTACATTTCCTGTATTGGCAATTAAAATTACGATTATTTGCCGCTTCGCCGATTATTCGTATTTTGCCCGCAAAAGTCAGACAGCCCAAGTTTCCAAAACAAATCAAGGAAGTACGGTTATGGATTTCTTTGAGCACTTATTGCACGAATTCGAAATACCGCTTACCAATCCTGTTCTTATATTTTCGCTGATATTATTTATAATTCTGCTTTCTCCGATTATTTTGAGAAGGCTGAATATACCCGGAATTATCGTTTTGATAATATCGGGCGTAATAATTGGCCCGCACGGCTTGAATATACTCAGAAAAAGTTCGGCCGTAGACCTTTTTTCGACTATAGGCTTGCTTTATATTATGTTTATAGCCGGTCTTGAGCTGGATATCAATGAATTTAAGGCTAATCGGAACAAAAGTTTAATATTCGGTTTTTTTACTTTTCTGATACCCTTAACCATCGGTTATCCAGTTTGTTTTTATCTGCTTGGATATGATTTCAATGCAAGTTTTTTAACGGCAAGTATGTTTGCTACGCATACTCTTGTGGCATATTCCATCGTGAGCAAATTAGGCGTTTCAAAAAATCAAGCGGTAGCCGTTACGGTGGGCGGAACTATACTGACGGATACGGCGGTGCTTATTATTCTGGCTGTTATCATGGGTAACAGTCGGGGCGGTTTAGACCAATTGTTCTGGATAAGATTAGGAGGCTCGCTTGCTATATTTTCCGCAATTATGTTCCTGATTATTCCAAGAATATCGCAGTGGTTTTTTCGTAAATTGGAAAGCGAGAAACATTCGCATTACATATTTGTATTGTCGGTTGTATTTTTTGCTGCATTCTTGGCCGAAGTAGCCGGAGTTGAAGCAATTATCGGTGCATTTACAGCCGGATTGGCACTAAACAGATTGATACCCAATTCGTCGGCTTTGATGAACAGAATAGAATTTATTGGAAATTCACTGTTCATTCCTTTCTTTTTGATCAGCGTTGGAATGTTGGTAGATGTCAGCGTAATTCTAAGCGGGCCGATGGCATTGGTTGTGGCGGGCACCCTTTCTGCCGTTGCTTTATCGAGCAAATGGCTTGCCGCCGCACTTACGCAGCTGATATTCAAATATTCCAAAGCGCAACGTCAACTTATTTTCGGTTTAAGCGGAGCGCATGCCGCAGCAACTCTGGCTGTGATTTTAGTCGGATACGAAGCCGGAATACTCGATGATAATATATTAAACGGTACGGTTATACTTATTCTTATTACTTGCGTGGTTGCTTCCTTTGCCACAGAAAAGGCCGCGAAACAAATTATACTTGAAACCGAAAACGATGCAACCGAGCCGGGTGAGGCAAATAATATTCACAATGAGCATATTTTACTGCCTATTGCAAATATGGAGAATATCGACAAACTTGTCGAATTTTCAATTTTTATCAAAGATAAAAAATCGGTTAATCCGATATCAATACTTACAGTTGTTTCTAATAACGATGAAGCCGAAACGAATATATTAAAAGCCAGAAATAAATTAGAAAAATTCGTAATGCAGGCATCGGCCTCCGAAACAAAAGTTAATGTAATCACAACGATTGACCATAATGCTGCAAGTGGAATTGTGCGAATATCGCGTGAAATAATGGCCGATATAATCGTTATGGGCTGGCCGCGCCGTGTGGGTTTTATAGATAAATTGATAGGCGGAAAAATAGGCGTGGTTCTAAGTAATACGGATAAAAACGCTTTTATATGCCATCTTGAAAAGCCTTTGATTCTGCATAAAAGAGTAGTAATTGCCGCTCCGCCGCTTACGGAGTTTGAAAAAGGGTTCGAGCAATGGCTTGCTAAAATTGCACGCTTGGCGCAAGAATTAAGCGTTCCTATTCAGTTGTATTGCAATGAATTGACTGAAAAGGCCGTAAGAAAAATATTTGCTCAAGAAAAATTGGTGATTCCGCTTGCGGCAACGTTGTTTAACGATTGGGAAGATTTTTTGGTTCTGGCAAGATATATTTGCGAAGATGATTTGTTCGTACTGATATCCGCACGCAAAGGAGCACCGTCTTATATGGCGATATTGGATAATATGCCGAATAAATTGGAAAAATATTTCGCCATGAACAGCAGAATTTTAATTTATCCGCAACAATTTAATCAAGAGCGTATGATTGAGCAATACAATGATAATACGGCGCAACCGTTAAGCAAAGGAATCGAAACAATTCAAAAAATAGGCAAAGGAATTGGCGATATGTTTAAAAAGGAGGATAGCGATGAACATTGATTTTTTGGAAATAATTCTATATGTGGCAGACCAGCGCAGAAGCACCGACTTTTACTCGCAGCTATTTCGCAGATTGCCTGATTTGGACGTTCCGGGAATGACAGAATTTAATATTTCCGAAAAATGTGCGTTAGGCCTGATGCCGAACAAAGGAATCGAGAAAATCCTGACAAATAAAACACCGAGTCCCGACAGCGGCAACGGTATACCGCGATGCGAACTGTATCTCAGCGTCGACGACGTAGAACTTGAATTTCATAACGCATTAAAAACCGGTGCGAAACTTATCAGCCCGATTGAAGATAGAAACTGGGGTGATAAAGTATGCTATTTTGCCGATTATGACGGACATATAATTGCATTCGCAGAAAGAATTAAAACGAATAAATTTTGAGCGTAACTATATTCAGACTGAATGAGTTAAATTCGATAGACATACGGTTGCGACATTATTTTCCCGAATCATTCAATCATTTTTACGGCAAGTAAATATTTATGGCAAAAACTATGCAACGCGAGGAATTGTTAGGTAAATGCGCTTGGATAACCGGCGCAAGCTCGGGAATAGGGCTTGCAATAGCACAAAGATTATACGACCGCGTGGAAACTTTGGCTTTGAGTTCGCGAAATAAGAATAATCTTATCGAGCAAGCCCGACAATTTTCACAAAACGTTTCGTCGAAGCATCCAATTTTTACGGCACGGTGCGATTTGCGCTATAGCGAAAGTGTTACGGCCGCCCGCGAGCGAATTGCTGTTATGTATGAAAATACTACGGGCGAGGTCAACGCCGATATTCCCGACATTTTAATAAACAATGCCGGTGCGTGCCATTTTTCTCTTGCTTGGGAATATTCCGACGACCAAATTGCGGAAATGCTCGAAACAAATCTTGCCGGCCTGATACATTGTGTTCGTGCCGTATTGCCCGGAATGATCCGCAACGAGCGCGGCATTATAGTTAATATACTTTCTGTCGCAAGCGTAAAAACTTTTACAAATTGCTCTGTATATGCTGCTTCCAAGGCCGGTGCTTTGGCCTTCAGCCGCTCATTGCGCGAAGAAGTTCGCCCTTACAATATCAAGGTGATAGACGTTCTTGCGGGTGCAACCGAAACGCCGCTATGGCCGGAGGAGTCGCGCACCGCATTCGGCGAGCGTATGCTGCGTCCCGACGATATTGCGGAAGCCGTAGCAGCAATGATTGATCTTGCACGGCGCGAGCGCGTTTCGCCGGAGGAAATTACAGTCAGGCCTCGTTTGGGCGATTTATGAACATCTGCAAAGAAGAATGTGTAACAGATTGGTATTACAACACTTAATCCAACCAACCTTTCTTACGAAAATAAAGCATCATGCTCAAACCGATAATAATAATCAGAAGCCAAATAAATCCATAGCCGTATTTCCATTCCAATTCGGGCATAAAGTGAAAATTCATGCCGTAAATGCTTGAAATAAAGGTAAGCGGTAAAAATAATGTGGAGATAACTGTCAGTACTTTCATTACTTTATTCATTCGATTGGAATTAACCGAAAGATAAGCCTCGAGCAAGCCCGATACATTCTCGCGATAGGATTCCACCAAATCGGTTATGCGTACCAAATGGTCGTAAACGTTGCGATAGTATATCATCTCTTCGTTTGATATCAGCGTGAATTCGCCGCGTGAAAGCCTGTTCAATATTTCACGCTGATATGTGGTTACGCGCCGTAACCTGACTATACCTTTTTTTAATTCTAAAATTTTCGACAGCATAATAGTCTGAAAATCTTCGAATACGCCGGCCTCGAGCTCGTCAAGCCGAGTGTCGAAATAGTCAATTACCGGTGTATAATTATCAACAATACCGTCAATAATAACGTGAAAAATATAGTCGGGGCCGCGTTGCAGCATCATCGGATTTTTAACGCATAATTCCTTGACATACGATATCGCCGGCGAAAGTTCATAATGATGCGTAACAAGGAAATTTTTACCCAGAAAAGCATTTATTTGCCGTGTCGGAAACTGTACGCTGACATATCTTTCGTCCCCGTGGTCAATATCTTCCGATAGTTCTACGGGCGGCTCTACAGGATTAAAAATAACGTATAGATAATCGTAATAATCTTCAACTTTCGGATAGTGGTCGCCTGCTTTCGGCTTAATGCGCTCACGCTGGCAATCTTCGACGGCAAGATGATGAAATAAAAAAAAATTGATAAGCAGAGTTTCTTCTTCTTGCTCGCTTGGATTTTCGAGGTCTACCCAAAGAATAGTATTGTTAAAATCAGGTTGATTGCGCAATATAAACAGATCCTGAATAGATATCTGCCGCGTTTTTCCGTCTGTTAAAGCGAATATCGTAGTCATTGGAAATAATTCCACGTCGCAAGAATTGAATTCTGAAAATTTGGTCTACGGCAAAAATAGGAAAAAAACGTTGTTGTCTTGGGCTGCGTTCTTTGCGCAGAAATACTCACAGTGCATAAATCTTGCCGAATAGTTTTATTTGCGGACATTACCGCCTATATTATGGTGCGTTCCTGTTATGCCGATAAAAAAACGGACGCTCTCGGCGAAGAGAGTGCCCGTCGTATAGGTGCGTCATTGCACGTTGAGGCGCTACCGTGCGCTTGGAGAAATTATCTCATAAGTTGCAGGAATATTTGCGGGCTTTGATTCGCTTGTGCAAGCGACGTAACCGAGGTTTGCTGCAAGAATTGTGCTTTTACAAGTTCGAGCTGTTCAAGAGCCACGTCTGCGTCCTCAAGGCGCGATATTGCGGCGCGATAATTCGTTATCTGTGATTTAAGTGCTTCTTCCTGCGAAGACAAGCGGTTTACCATACCGCCTAAGTACGATGCCACTTTATTTACATTATTAAGAGCCATGGACAGGCTGGTTAATGTAAGCGATATAGTGCTATTGCTGAAGAGCTGTAAGTTAGCAGGCGTAACCGAGTCGAGAGAATTTAGATTCAGTCCGGTTACTCCGGCAAAATTAGTGTTGCTTGTAACGTTTACATTGAACACGCCGTCGACATTGAAGTTTGCCTGGCTGGCACTTGTGGTCAGATCAACTGCTAAAGTAAGCAATGAGTTGGCCGCGTCGTAGCCTATAACGAAATCACCAGAAAACCCGCCGGCTATAAGCTGGCGACCGCCGAATACAGTCGAGTCGACCACTGTTTGGATTTGTTGGGCAAGCCGATAAGCAGCTTTGGAAAGAGCGATTTTTTCGTCAGTTCCAAGCGCACCCGACGATGCTGTGGCGGCTGCATCTTTTATGCTTGTCAATAAATTATTTATATTGTCATAGCCGTCTTGAGCGATATTGGCAACGTTGGAAGCATCGCCCACGGCCATTAATGCCGAGCGCAAAGCTCCGTTGCGCGCACCTAAAGCGCGTGATGTAATATAGCCGGAAACGTCGTCGGCTGCCGAATTTATACGCTTACCGGTAGAAAGTCGCAATTGGCGTAAAGCAATATTATTGCTCGAAGCCTGCAACGCATTGTAGGCGTTTTCCGCGGGCGTATTCGTCCGAATCCGCGCTCCGCCCGATACTGCACTTGGCATTGTTTACTCCGTCAAAAAATGAAAAACCACAAGTTCGATTTATTCTTTGCGGCAAATAAATACAAGGGTTATGCCAATAATATATTTTCGCCGTGACTTCTGTCCGTAATTTGCAAAAAACCTGTCACATCAATCTGATCTTTCATTTTATTTTAGTGGTAAATTATTTCAACATATTGATATACAATGTTTTAGATTGATTGAAAAATAATGTTCGGATTTTTTGTGATTGAATATTCCGCCTGCTCAATAATACGCTTTTAGTCAGAAGCGTGGCGAATAATCGCCCAAACTTTCTTTTGAATTACCGGTGGTCATCTGTTGCCTTGCGGTAATTCGATGCGGTTGGTAAAACGATAAGCCGGGCTTGCAACGTTCTTTAATTTGCATTGTTTCGCGTGTTTGTATTGTTCGTAAAATCTGTAAATCGGTGCGGAATCCGTATTTTCGCAATTAAAAAATATAATTTTTCAAGACTGCTTGACAGGTATGATAAACAAAGATATACACGTTTGCGGGCTGGGCAACGGACTTGTAGATGTTCAGGTGGAAATTTCCGAATCTGTTCTGGATATGTTCGGTGTTGCAAAAGGCTCCATGACTTTGGTAGATGCCGAAACGCAGGCTCGGTATTTGTCACATTTGCAGGAGCAAACTGTACATCGCAGCAGCGGTGGCTCGGCCGCCAACACAATGATAGCCATTGCACAGTTCGGAGGACGCTCGGCACTGAAAACGGCATTGGGCAACGACGATATGGGCAGGTTCTATGCGGAGGAATTTCAAAATCTCGGTATTCATCTCGATGCGGATATGATTCCCGAGCAACCGACAGGCACTTGCCTTGTGCTGATAACCCCCGACGCGGAGCGCACAATGCTTACGGCTTTGGGCGTTAATCGTTCTTTCGGTGCGGAGCATATACGAGAAAAAACTGTTGAACGCTCGGAATGGCTATATATTGAAGGCTATAAATTCAGCGAACCTAATGGAACCGAGGCAATTTCGGAGTCTTTAAGATATGCCAAACGACACGGAACTAAAATTGCCGTTTCGTTTTCCGATACTTTTATTGTCAATATATTCCGCAACTTACTTGAAGAAGTGGCTGCGCAGGCTGATTTAATATTCTGCAATGAAACAGAAGCGCGTGCTTTTACCGGTGCAGATGATAACGATGACGCTTTTCGATACCTTTGCAGGTATTTTCCCGCAGTTGCGTTTACTCTTGGCGGGCGCGGCTCGCGCCTGAAATTTGACGGCGATATACATGAAATTGCTCCGTACCATGCTGTTGCAATAGATGCAACCGGTGCAGGTGATATGTACGCAGGCGGCGTTCTGTACGGTATAACGCATGGCTATTCCCCCGAACGTGCGGGGCATTTAGGTTCGTTTGCCGCATCGAAAATCGTATCTCAATTTGGTGCGCGCTTAAAGGAACCGCCACAGACGGTACGCGACAGTGTGCTTGCAAAAATCGGATAAACGACAGACTTCCTTGCACGGCTATTGAATGTATTTCGCGGACAACTCACACTTAACCTTGATTTCTGATGTACCCAATATTGTTCGAAATAGGCCCGATTGTCGTTAATTCTTTCGGGGCAATGGTGGCTATAGCATTTCTGATCGCAAATTATTTATTCACGCACGAGCTGCGCCGCAAACAATTACCGAACGCAGATGCGGTTGCCTCGACTGTAACGCTTTTGGCACTTGGCGGCGGAATATTGGGCGCAAAACTGTTTCATTTGGCCGAAAATTATCGCGATATGATGGCCGACCCGGCAGGGCAAATTTTTAGCGGTGCAGGCCTTACTTTCTACGGCGGACTTTTGGTTGCCATTGCCGCTATTGTTTACTACGCTCGGCGCAAGAATATACAGTTTCTCGTGCTTGCCGATGCCGCTGCTCCCGCTTTGATACTTGCCTACGGCATAGGGCGTATCGGCTGTCAATTAGCCGGCGACGGCGACTACGGCATACCTACAGACTTGCCATGGGGTATGGCTTATCCGAACGGGCTTGTTCCCACAAACGAAATAGTTCATCCCGCTCCTGTATATGAAACGTTGGCTTCGGTCGTTGCGTTCCTTATGCTTTGGTTGCTTCGCAAAAAATATTCGCGTATAGGGGATATTTTCGGATTATATTTGATACTTGCCGGTATAGAGCGACTGCTCGTGGAGTTTATTCGTATAAACCCGCTGTACTTTGGGCTTTCGCAGGCACAATGGATTTCTATCGCCATGATTATTTTCGGTGCATGGTTATTTAACAGGCCGGGTCGGAAATAATTACCGGATAATGCGCCCCCGATAGTTGCATCTGATAGCCGAATGTCAAAATTGAAATGTCAGGCATAGGCCGGCGTACCGCACGGTGCGATAATTGCCACGAGCATTTTTTGAAGCGTGATTTGCGGCGATTCGCTTGTGGACTTGAGAGTTTTGTCGGCAACGGCAAGAGCAAATATGGCATTTTCAATTTCAGCGGGCGAATATCGTTGCAAAGCACCGAGATATTCGGGAATAAAAAATGCGGAAATCCCCATTGTTTGTGCCAAAGTGAAAGTGTTCTTGGTAGCTTGCGCCGCTTCTATAAGCTTGAATAAAATTAAAAAATAGCGCGTAAGCATAGTTATGATAAGAATTTCTTGACGTTCTGCCGCAAGCATATTTGCCATAATACTAAGCGAGCGTTGCAAATTCCGTTCACCTATCGCTTTTTGCAACTCGAATATATTGTAAGTCTTGGACGCTCCTACCACACTTGCCGCGTCGTCGGGCGTTATACGCCGCTTATCCTGAATAAAAATAAGAAGTTTTTCGATTTCGTTATGAGTATCGCGCAAGGACGCACCGGCCTTTGCAATAAGAAATTCTACTGCTTCGGGCATAATTTCTTTGCCGCGCTCACGCAGGCGATTAGCCGCCCAAGAAGCAATATCGCGTTCATGAATCTTGGGAAATTCTATCCACGAGCCGTTTTCTATTAAAGTTTTGAACGGGAATTTCAATCCGGCAATCTGTTTCTTTGCTTGCTCTTGCTGCTTGGGATTACCAAGTTTGTTACGTAATCCGTTCAACTCTTTTAAGTTTGCACGTAGCAGTAAAAAAGTTGTTTCTGGAGGTTCTTGCAGAAGTTTGATAAAAGGCGATGTATTTTGTTCTTTTTTAGAGCCACGAGCGGTGAACATAGCCTCGAAATTTTTAATAGCTACAACGCGGCGCGCACTCATAAACGGAAATGCCGAAACCATAGGAACGGCGGCTTCGACCGTTGCAGTTTCGCCGTCTAGCGTGTCGAAATCAATTCTGTCTTGCTCGGTAGCAACAGCTGCGTTAATCAATGCGTGATACGCCTCATCAACAAGAAATTCTTCCTCGCCGAAAAGCAATAATACAGGCGGAAATTTCTTGGTTTTTACAATATGGGCGATAGATTCAAGCATTATGAAATTGATTTCAGTTGCCTTTTTGTCGTCGTATTTATTTAAATCCGAAACAGAAAACCGGCGAAAAACCGCACACTTGCTTTTAATATTCAGCGGCGCAACGATTTCGGGTCGAAAGCATCGTTCAGACCGTCGCCTAATAGATTGAAGCCATAAACTGCCAAAGCAATGGCTATACTCGGAAATACAGCCAAACCCCAATTGTCGGGATTGGAAATATAGCCGTAACCGTCAAAGATTAAAATTCCCCAGGAAGGTTGCGGTTTCTGTATGCCTAATCCAACGAAACTAAAACTTGCCTCTATAATAACTGCCGAGGCTATTCCGGCTGTGGAAAGCACTATTATAGGCCCCAAAGCATTGGGCAGTATATGCCGAAAAATTGTTCGGGTTGCACCGTAGCCGAGTGCACGGGTTGCTTCTACATATTCCATTTCGCGCAACGAGAAAAATTGTCCGCGTACCACACGCGCAATATCAACCCAGCTTGAAATTCCTATTGCGATGAAAGTTTGCCAAAAAGCGTCGAGCGAAAAGCCGAATGCATCGTTGGCGGTTTTGAGTGCTATAGAGAAAAGAATTGCCAGTAAAATTGTCGGGAAAGCCCAGACTACATTGCAAACCCACATAATAATGCCGTCGGTTTTACCGCGAAAATAACCTGCCGTTGCGCCAAGAACGATGCCAATAAGCAAAGCCAGAGCTTGCGATAACACACCTACTACCAAGCTGATTCGCGCACCGTGCAGTACGCGGCTCAGCAAATCGCGCCCGAAAGCGTCTGTACCTAAAATATAAAGCGGCCGGCTGTGAAATTCTTGCGCACTTGTGCCGTGCATTGCAATCAGCGGCTGTGCATCCGCACGTCCCGAAAAATCAACGTAAAATACGCTGTCGCCCTGTTGGTGAAATTCTTTTATCGGAATAACAATAGGCAGCTCGGGGTTCGACGGATTCTTGACGTGTAATGCGTTGCCGCGAAACATGGCGGGCTTTAGGGAATATTCCAAAACTTGCGATACCGGGTTGAACGGACTGATAATATCGGCGGTAATTGCGATTAATGTCAGCAGTCCGACTATAATCATTCCAATAGAGCCGGCGCGATGACGGCGCAGTTTTTTCCATGCCAATTGCCCTACGCTTTCGCCGGTTTGCATTACTTTCGCGCTCGTTTTTTTCATTGCATTTTCCGTCATTTTTAGGATAGTTTCACTTTCGGGTCAAGGAAAGCGTAGGTTACATCCACAAGCAAATTAACCAAAACAAAAATTATGGCCGTGAATTGTACGGTTCCTTGTATCATCGGATAATCGAGCTTCAAAATAGCGTCGAGAGCCACCATTCCAATACCCGGCCAATTGAAAATATATTCGATAAAAACGGTTCCTGCAAGTAATCCGGCAAGCCATGAACTTATGGTTGTAATAACGGGGTTGAGCGCGTTGCGCAATGCATGGCGCAAAAGTATTGACGGAACAGATGCGCCCTTTGCGCGGGCAGTACGAATATAATCCTGCGATAAAGCCTCCAGCATACTGCTGCGCGTAACGCGCGCTATAACCGAAAGCGGGCGCAGTGCAAGCGTTATCATAGGCAATAACAGATGATTCCAGCCGGTGTCAATATATCCCGAAATAGGAGTCCATCTAAGCGTAACACCGAATAAAAGCAGGAACATAGTGCCGACAACAAACGATGGCAAAGAAATTCCGAGTAGTGCCGTACTCATAAGTGCGGTATCGAGCCAAGAATTGGGACGTGCGGCGGCTATAATTCCCAGAAGTATCCCGATTACAGTGGAAAGTGCCATAGCCGAAAGAGAAAGGAGGGCGGTGGCCGGAAAACGCTCCAATATAGAGCCCATAACGTCGCGGTTAGTCGAGAACGAACGTCCCATATCGCCTTTTGCAAGTTTTGCGATATAACTGCCGTATTGCTCCCAAAGCGGACGGTCAAGGCCGAGCTGCCGCTGTAGCGATGCTACCGACTCCGGGTCGGCACGTTGCCCAAGCATCAGCCGTGCCGGATCGCCCGGAAGAACGTAAGTAATTACGAAAGTTGTAGTTATCACGCCGAGTAATACCGAAGCGGCGTATAGAATCTTACGAAGTATAAAAAAAGTCATGCGGTTTCGTACTTAAATATGTGAGCGGCCGCAAAAATACCGTATTCAATCGAATTTCTGTTGTGATAATCGCTTATTGCTCGGTCGAAAGGCGGTATCGCATTATGCGATTATTTTTTGTGTCTGCCACGTAGAGAGTTCGGTCGAACCATGCAACGGCCGACGGCGAATTGAACTGCCGAGTGCCGTTACCGCTTCCGCCAAATGAAAATTGCTCTTTTCCGGTTGCAGTAAAAGAGTAAAGGGAATCCGTGCCTGCATCAACTATAAAAATATTGCCGCGAGTATCGCAACAAGCACCTTCGGGGCGTTTAAAACGCCCGGAGGTCAGAAAATCGTTGCGCACTTCAGCCGGATTGAATTTTTGCGCCCAGCCCGTAATGTCGCCGGTGGAATATGCCAGCCATTGAGCACGATATTGCATAGCTGTGCCGGTTTGCGTAATAATCAAATCACGAGACGGGCGCGGACGTGCAAGTGCTACTCCCGATAAACCTCCAATTGAATTAAGTGCATTGCCTTCCGGCGTAAGCGAGGCTATTCGTCCTTGATACGTATCTGTTTTTGAGATAATTATCAAGGCTTCGTCAGGATCTAACCGAGAAGAATTATTAGGTCCTGTTCGTGCTACGACATAAGAATTATCATCAAGTGCAGCTATGCCCGTAAAACGACGCTCCGGGCGGTCGGGTTGCGAATATACCAATCGAACAGGGGCACGTGAAATATCGTGAAGGGTTTCGCGAATTGAGATACGATAAATTGCACCGATGGTTACCGATTTACTGTTAATTACAGTATCAAGTTCTCCGCATACAAGAAGGTCAAACATACCGTCTTGCGAAATTGCAGTAGGTCTTGCGATATAGTCGGAATAGCCTATAAGCCGTCCTGCAATATCCAGCATTGCAATACGATTTGCACCTTTTTCGGCTATGTAAATAAAAGGTTCTGCACCGATTATTATATCAGATGGTTCTGAAAGTCCTGTCCATACCGGATTTTGTGGAATATACAGTGTATCATTTATTTTTGAAGTAGTATCAGCCGGAGCGGACGGTAAAGGCGGTGTAATGTCACAGCCTATAGATAAACTCGATATAATAACAGAAGAAATAATAAGAATAAGTAATGTAATATAGTTTACAAGTGACATTTTACGTGTAATATTATACCGTGTAAGGAAAGTATTTATAAGATATTTTGTCATTTAATTACTCGCTTTTATTATCGGACTCATAAATTATTTCCTAGTACAGCCTTAAATCAGATGCTCATTTTTTAGTAATTATGTGTTAATAAAGCTTTGTTATTTTTCGCCTAAAGGCGACACAATAAACGGCGGTTTCGGAAAATCGCTTTCGAGCGGGCGCAATTCGCCGTCTTCGAATAAAATATCGGGAACGATGATAGTGGCACCCGTATATTGGTCGCCGCCGCTTATAAACGGAGATGTAACAGCCGGTGCCAGGTAATTGTAGCAAAATTGTTTTTTGCCGACAAGAATAATATCTTTGAAGGATTGCGGTGTTAGTCCTGCCGCTTCCACACCGCGAATAAGCTCTTCGCGCCCGTCGGGATATAATTTTACCGTTTCAAGCACCGACATTTTGGTTTCGCCTTGCGCAAACGGATATTCTCCGGCAGTTTGCTCGTATAACAATGTGTAAAGTATGTTTTGATTCAACGCTTTGCGAATTATTATACCGAACGGCAACTCGCGATCCTTACATAGTTTCATCATTCGCTTTTTCAGGCCGGCACGGTCAGCCTGCTTTTTGGATTCGGACGATAGAATAAGGGTGCTAATCATAGCCGCCCCGCCGCGCTGATGTCCGTTAGATTGGCGTATGCGCTTGGTGGGAATGCGAGATGACAGCAAAGTTTTCAGATATCCTTGATACACAAGCGTAACGCGCTGTGCGGCAATCCCGTCATCGTCCGTGGAGTAGTTGCCCAATACATATGTTTGCCCGAACGTGGCGCGGTCCGGCTCGGCGGTTAACGATAAAAACTCCGGCAGAACTCGTCCTCCTATTTTGTTCTGAAAGGCAAAGTAACGTTCTTGGTCTTGGATCCCGCGTTCGGTAAGCGGCGGGCGTTGCGTTACGAGGTTAGGTGCGAATACTTGGGCAAATAATTCGGCGGCTGCTTGCTCTTCAAACAAAATCGGGCCTGAATATGCCTCCGGCAAAGTGGGTGCGTCAAGCAAAGCGTTGAGCGTTTTAGCTATTGCCTCAACAGCGTGGAGCAATGAATCGCGGGACGGAAAGTTTCGCGGGTCGCGTGTATAGCATGAATAAGTTTCCGCCAGCGGCATACCGTCGGCCGCCTGCGACGAGGCCACGGCTTCTATACCGGCATAAAATTCGTTTTTGTGAAATCCACGCCCTTCGGAATTAACGAAATATACGGTTTTCGGCAAGTATTCTATACTGACTGCCGAGGCCGAAACTCGCGGATAGCGCAAGAAAACCGCCGAGAGATCATTTGATAATTGTTCGAAATGTGAAACATCGAAATCGGGAATTGAAACGGTGTCTTCAATTTCGGCCGGCGGCAAAAGTTTGAAATCGGGTGTTGTATCGGTTCGCAGACGATTTTTTACCGCAGATTCTTTTTTCGCATAAATCTCGGCTGATTGCTTATATGCGGCATCGGAGGCCAACCATAATTCGCGGCGCAGCGAGGCGTAGTCCGGCTCGAACGTCAGGCGACGGCCGCGAAAAGTTTCTTCATCGTCGGCACTGCCGAAAAAACCAAGTCCTACATCGAAAAAATTGGTATTGTCGAATTCCGGACTGCCTACGCGAACGCCGACGGTAAGCAAAGCCGAACGATTGTTGCGCGAGTACAGTAAACTGCCGAGTGTAGATTTTATGGAACGCGCTTTACGCAATGTAAGGCGATAGTCCATATAATAAGGACGCTGCAACGATTCGACCGAGAGTTTGTCCATCGAACGTACCAATTCGTCTTTCATGGCGCGCTGAATATCGTTGTCGGCTGCGGCAACATAAGCAATGCTAAATGTTGCAAAAATTGAAGTAATTAGTCCGAATGAAAGAAATCTCATGGATATTGAAAGCGAAATTCAGAAATATATCAATGTAATTTATTGCAACGCTATACGCTTGCGTGCGAATCGCTCTTTTCCTATACGAACTTCCGAAACATAGTCGCCGGGCGGCATTCGGCGGCCGGCATCGTCTCGGCCATTCCAAGTTATGCGGTATTTGCCGGGTGCTTGCCGTCCGTCGAATATTGTCGCAATAACCTTTGCCTGCGGCGAATAAACGACTATTTGCACTTCGGTTGCATAGTCTATGACGTATTGCATAACGGGTGAAACATCTTCTTCAAGCCCAAGAAACGCCGCTATTGACGAAAGAGAGATTTGCACACCCGGATTAGGGTTTTTATACGGTGATAAATTCGGCACATATTGCGATTGTGCGATATTATACGCGCTCATTACGCGCTCTCGTCCGCTCGGCAGAAAATATTCGGGCGGTAAGTCCAGTGATTTCATTGCTGTTTGCCAAGGCATTTTTTCTGTGTTTTTTTGCTCGGCCTCCCAATGTTGCGCAAACATTTTTGCATGAATCTGCGCAAGCGTTCCGGGCGGAATGCCCAATCTCATAATACGGGCAAACGCGCTGTCTTGTTCGGGCGTAAAAGCATATTCTTTCGAGCCGGGCGCAGAAATAATTTCTACTTTCGAGGCAGAATCAACGCCGAGAGTGTCGCCCGTAAGAATTTGCGTCGGCGTGAATTGGCGTGAACGCAACAGAAGCGAGCGCGTTGCGGCCGAATCGCCAGGGGCGGCTGACACGACCAAGCCGAAAACTGCGAGTAAAAAGACTGTAAATGTAAGAAGAAAGCGAAGCGTCATCGGCGGAGCGTACTAAATGTTGGAAGCAATGCCGGAAGTTTATCGAAAAGATTTTTGCTTTTGACGAATAAGTTGCCAAGTTATGACAAAAAACAAGGCCGGCAAACAATATGCGTCGCCGGCCTGCTCAGATTTCAGATTTATTGCGATGCAAATCAGTTTCCGCCGCGCAAGCCTTTTTGTTCGTCGTCCGAAAGTAAGTCTAAGAATGTAACGGAAGCGTTGCCGTCGCTTTGAAAAGCGGAGTCGGTTCTTTCGCGTTCATTGCGGTGGGAGCGATTATCGCGCCGCTGCGGGCGGTTCTCTCGTGCAGCGGCTTCGGCTGCCAATTCAGCTTCGTCGTATTTCGGTGCTAAGATAAGCGAGAAATTCTCAGGATTGACATCAACAACCATTACCTCGAGCGTTTCTCCGGCCGCATAGTTTTTCGCTTTGCCGCCGATGTTGCGTATTTTGCTGCGCGGAATAAATCCGTCGAAATCATCATTGACGCTTACTATAAGCCCGTTTGCGGAAGTTTGGCGAACTATTGCCTGCATCGTCGAGCCAACGGGCAGAGTTTCAGCCGCATTGTCCCAAGGATTCGGCTTGGTTTGTTTTAGTCCGAGTGCTATTCGCTTATTCTCGGCGGATGATGAAATGACCAATGCTTCTATTTCTTGGCCTACGGACAACATTTCCGAAGGATGCTGTACGCGCCGTCCCCATGAAATCTCGGAATTGCGCAACAGTCCTTCTATGCCGGGGCGCAATCCGATATACGCACCGAAATCGGCCAAACGGCGCACAACGCCTTTGGTGCGCGTTCCGGCGGGGAAATCCTGCTCAACGCGGATCCAAGGAGATTCTTCGAGTTCACGACGACTTAAAGATATTCGCTCGGAGTTTTTATCCATCGAAAGTACTTTTGCTTTTACAAGGTCACCTTTCTTTACGATTTGCGACGGGTCATCAATGCGCGCATTCGACAGCCGCGAAATATGTATCAATCCTTCTACGCCGTTCAGGTCGACAAATACGCCGAACGATGCAATAGAAACAATCTTGCCCTCGACTATATCGCCTTCTTTGATTGAGCCGAAGAAGTCGGATGTCAGTAATTTGCGACGAGAAACAACGACAGTTTTGCGCCCTTGCTCATCTTGTTGTATTTCATTGATATGCGCGGTAACTATTTGGCCTATCGCGCTTTGCATTTCTGCTTCCGTCGGTGCGCGTTTTAGTGAAAAATGCGATGCCGGCAGGAACAGACGTAAGTCTTTGTATTGCGCCCGCAAGCCTCCCTTTATGCGCTCAAGTATCGTAACCTCAATGGTTCCGCCTTCGGAATGAATTTTTTCAAGCTCGGCGAATAAACCGTCAAGCATTTCCTTGTGCTGACGACGGCGCTCCGCTTCTGCCGCTTTTTCAGCTGCTTTTGCGGCGGCCTTTTCGGCTGCACGGCGGTCGGCTTCTGCTTGCTCCTCCGGCGTAAGAGCCGGCTTTGTTTTAGCCTCAGCCTTAGGTTCGGCAGCAGCTTCGGCGGCCGGTTCGGCAGTAGCCTCGGCGGCCGGTTCGGCAGTAGCTTCGGCGGCCGGTTCGGCAGTAGCTTCGGCGGCCGGTTCGGCAGTAGCCTCGGCGGCCGGTTCGGCAGTAGCCTCGGCGGCCGGTTCGGCAGCAGCCTCGGCGGCCGGTTCGGCAGTAGCCTCGGCGGTTACGGTTGCCACGATTTCACCCGAAGAGGTTGCTTCCGGAGATTCGGTTGTGATAATAATTTCTGCGGAAATATCCGTAGATACTACGCTTCCCTCATCGGGATTTTGAATGGATTCTTGCTCGGTCATACGATACAAAAGACAAAAAATTGAAGAAAGGCGCGTGCCGCCTTATGGTTAATCATCGTCGTCGGCGCGGTTAAACGCTTGACAAACGGCAAATTTAATAAAAAAAGCGTCTTGTTTGCATGAGATTTTTACGGGAAAGCATTTTTTTTTCAAAAAAACAACATAAGCCGCTGCTTTTTCTCTGATTTTTGATAAATTCTTGCCGTAGAAACATTAAATTTTCGTAAGTTTTAGGAATTTTATTCGACGAAAGTTCTTCACGGTTAAGGAGAATGGATATGCGCGGCGGGCTTATTGCGGCAATTCTGCTGTTCTGTTGTTTTTGTATTGTTCAAGGACAATCAATATCGAATAAAGGTCGAGATTTTTTATTGACTTTTCCGCCTAATTATCATAATAATTACAATTCGCCGACTCTTCGTTTGCGCGACAGTTTGCAAATCTATATCGTAGCCGAAGGGCAAACTTTTTGCTCGATTTTTTATCGCGACCGCAACGGAAGATTATTCACCGATACATTTTCCATTGCAAAAGCAGGCGATATTTATACGTTTAGAGTTCCCGCCGTCGGCTTTGAGCTTGAAGGCTTTAATCAAAGCGGAGCATTGACGGATAACAATCAGAACGAGGTTACGGCACCGCAGTCTTTTCGCATTACCGCAGACGGCGACATTACGGTATTTGCCCTCAGCCAAGCCGAAACAACCAGCGACGCGGCTATGATTCTTCCTTTACCTGCTCTCGGCTTGCGATATATTGCCGTATGCTATAACAGCGACGGAAAACTCGATTATCAATATAACCTTACCGGACAAAGCACGCCGTCGCAATTCGCCGTAGTTGCTTCCGAAGACAATACGCATATTACGATACGGCCGTCGGCCGCCACGCAGCACTCGGGTACTGCAACGCAAAATATTGTTTTGCAGCGCGGCGACGCATATTTGGTTCAGGCTTGGATTGCTCCCGATAATATACGCGCAGATCTTACGGGAACGGAAATTACGGCCGATAAGCCTGTTGCGGTGTTCGGCAGTCAGCAACGCGCCACTCTTCCGATTGAAAGTGCATCGAACCTATATTCCCGGGATATGTTGTTCGAGCAAATTCCGCCTGTCGAATCATGGGGAAAACTGCATATTGTCAGCCCGTTTGCGCAGGCGACAAATCAGACTGCAATAGGTTCCGATATTTTCAGAGTAATTGCCGCTTACGATAATACCGCAATTTTTGTTAACGGTGTAAAATCGGCCGTTCTCAATAAAGGTCAAAAATTTGATGCACCGTTAAATGCTCCGGGCGTGATCAGTACAACGCAACCAACGCTTGTGGCCGAATACAAAAAATCAGCCGGCGATGCGACAAATTCATCTCGTATGGGCGACCCGTTTATGATAATAGTTCCGCCGCGAGAGCAGTATCTTTCCGCTTATCGCTGCATAAATATTCAGGCGCATTTTCCGCTTAACGGAACAAGCAAGCCGGATACGGCGGTATATTCCGAGCATTATATTTCAATTGTAATTCCCAAGCGAGCGGTAAACTCACTGCAAATAGACGGAAAGCCAGCCGATATTTCTAAATTACAGCGTGTTCCAACCTCTTATTCGGCAGGACTTTGCACGGAGATGCTTGCCGGCTGGACGCAAGTTGACGCGGGAGCGCATACAGTAACTGCGGACGAGCCTTTTGCTCTGATGATTTACGGCTACGGACTTGCCAACAGCTATGGCTATACCGGCGGAATTTCACTTAATAAAAACGCTGATGTTAAGCCTATAAAAGCACTGGGTGCAACTCGCATTTGCAGTGGTGACACTGCACAACTTGGCGTAACAGGCGGTATAGGTGGTTATACCTGGCAACCTTCTGCTTCGCTTTCTTGTTCGGATTGTTCCAATCCCGTAGCACGTCCGGCAAAAACAACTACTTATCGCGTTACGTCGTTCGATGCCGGCGATTGTCCGCTGGTGGACAGCGTAACTGTTGTTGTATCTTTCGTATCGGCAAGCGTATCGCCGGATACGACAATTTGCCCGGAAGGTATGGTGCGACTGAAAGTAACGGGCGATAAATTAACTTGTAAATGGTCGCCGGCCGCTTCACTGTCATGCTCGGATTGTCCGAATCCGACTGCGAAACCCGAAGAAACAACCAAGTATTTCGTAACAATAACAAATAGCGACGGCTGCTCAACAACCGATTCTGTTCTGGTAAATGTAAGCGTGCCGTTTGCCGATGCCGGGCGCGACACTGCAATATGCAAAGACGGCTCTGTGCGTTTAAATGCAAACAACGGCGATACTTACTATTGGTTTCCGGCTTCGGGGCTGTCTTGCGTGAATTGTCCGAACCCGGTTGCCACACCTGATGCACCGACCAAATACTTTGTAACTATAACAAATAATGCAGGTTGCTCGGCTACCGATTCGGTTTTTGTTGATGTCATAGTTCCGTTAGCCGATGCGGGGCGCGACACAATAATATGCAAAGGCGATTCTGTTCGCCTGAATGCAAGCGGCGGCGGCGAATATACATGGTTCCCGCCGGTAGGTCTTTCTTGCACAGACTGTCCTAATCCAATTGCTTCTCCCTTAGAAACCACAACTTATACGGTTATTGTAATTAGTGACTTTGGTTGCATGGCGCAAGATTCGGTAATCGTAGAGGTCAATAATACGCGCTCAAGGGCTGATTTCACTGCCCGAATATGTGCGGGAAATTCCGTGTCGCTTTCGGCAAGTGCAGGTAAATCATATAGTTGGTCGCCGCCCGAAGGACTTTCTTGCGCGGATTGTTCCAATCCCGTAGCAACGCCGAATCATACAACAACATACACCGTAGAGATTGACAACGGTTCGGGCTGTAAGGCGATTGAGAATACTCGCGTAGTCGTGCGGGAATGTTTATCCGAAACCGTAAATTTCGGACGGGTTTTGTCTTGCGATAATCCGGTACAAATCATATATTTTGTAAATCGTGAAGATACTGCGGTGCTGTTTTTCGGTTTGCGTCCGCTTGATACATCGTTCGTGAATTTCAGACTTGACTATTATGCGCCGCTTCCGATAAAATTAAATCCCGGCGATTCTACGGCTGTCAAAGTTGTATTTTTGGCTATAGGCGACGCAGATATTACCGCTCGCTATCGTTTTATATCGTCTTATGACACATTACGCGAATGTACTGTAAACGGAACAAGTTATACAGTACCGGCGGACTTTTTGCTTGAGTTGCCGAATGGTTCGGTTTCTCCCGGCGAAGAAGTTACAGTTGCCGTGCGTGGCGAGTCGCAGCATTGGAAACAGGCAGAAATTACCGAACTTCATGCGGAAATAACTTGGAAAAAAGAACATTTTATATTTAATCCAAAGAGTGTAACACTTGGCTTGCAAATGCCGCGTGATTGGATAATAACTTATGAAAGTGTTGATTTGGGCGATTCGGTAAAATTGATTTTCGATTGCAGCGGTGTTACTCCGATTTTGCTTGACGGCGATATTTTCCGCTTTCCGGTTCTGGTTATGCTTGGCGGAAAAGAGTATCCGGGAATGGATTTACGCATAAACTTGAATCGGCGCAAAAAATGTGTAATTGCTTCTGCGGCGAGCGATTCTTTGCAAATATTTTCCTGTGCTTTGCCGTTTCGCTATGTGAAAGGCTACGGAAAATCATATTTTCTGCGGGTTGCGCCTATGCCCGCTACCGACGGCGAAGCGATAAAAGTGGAATATGGAGTCGGAATTGCATCAAACTCATTGGTAGAGATTTTTTCGGTTACGGGTAAAATGGTTGCAACTCTTGCTTCCGGCAGTCATGCGGCGGGGGAATACAGCGTCGAAATTCCGCCCGAATTTCTTCCGTCGGGTACATATTATTGCCGCTTGCTATCCGGCGAATTTATCGGTATTGCACCGATAATAATAGCCGAATAAGCGCGTACAGCAGATTTGCTTTGCTCGCCCTGCAAAAAAAACTTTGGCAAAGTCGTAGGTTTAACGTAATTTCGCAGTCCTTTTTCAACCGGAGAGGTGCGAGAGTGGTTGAATCGGGCGGTCTCGAAAACCGTTATAGGAGTAATCCTATCGAGGGTTCGAATCCCTCCCTCTCCGCAACGGGACGTGAAAACGTCCCTTATAGCCCGGATGGCGGAATTGGCAGACGCGCTATATTCAGGGTGTAGTGAGGGAATCCTCGTGCAGGTTCAAGTCCTGTTCCGGGCACTCTAAATTAAAAAAGCCTATCTATTGATTAGCAATAGATAGGCTTTTTTAATTTTCGGAATAAAATATTTTGATAATTTGGGCTATCTATTTAGGCTGTGCATTTTGTCCGTCTATTTGCGAGTTAAGCTGCCGTGTTTGGTCTTCGATTTGTTTTGTCAATTCAGCCAATTGCTCGTCTAATTGCTTTTGCATTTGTCGCGTCTGTTCGTCAATATTTTTTGCCTGCTCATCTAATTGCTTACTTATTGAAGCGAGATTATCCGAGATTTGTTTCAATTGCTCTTTATATTGCTTGACAAGATTAAGATTCTGGTCGTGAAAATTCTTAACGATTTGCCCCATTTGCTGATGGGAATTTTTCGTAAGTTTTTTGGATTGTTCTTCCAAAATTTTCACAAGCTGACGTTTTACATCATCGGATTTTCCTACTGTTGCGGTTTGTGCAGGCTTATCTTGTGCAGAAGCCGGTAAATAAGCAATAAACAGAATTATCGAGACAATTGTGATGAAGTATTTCATAGGGTTAAGGAAAAGAGTTTAGGAACTAAATTTGTCTGTTGCTAAGTGCATATAAATCGGCATTTTATATTTTACGAAAGAATTATTACTTGCTCTGCAATGTTACTGCAAACAATACAACCGCTTACGCTTCGGCTTCCTGCAATTCGAATAGTCGCAGAATTTCCTCTTTTGTCGTGGCGGACTGTGCTTTCCTGCGGAAAGTGTCGTCGTTCATTATACGCGAGATTTTGCTTAGTAAGCGCAGATGCGTCCCGACATTATTTTCGCGCCCTACCAACATAAACACGCAAGTTACCGGTTGATTATCGAGAGCCTGAAAATCCACCGGGCGCGCCAAAGTCATAAACGCTCCCGCCATATCGCTTACGGCATTGGTCTTGCCGTGTGGCAAAGCGAACCCTTTTCCTATGCCTGTTGACATAAGCCGCTCGCGCTCCATAACTACGCGCAGCACTTCGCCGGCATCGACGATTTTTCCCGAAGCCGACATAGACGCTATCATAGCGTTAAAAATCGCTTCTTTGGTTTCGCCTTCAAAATTTACGATAATTGCATCGCCCGATAGCGCATCTGTCAGTTTCATGGCGTTTCATAAAAATTAGTTCGCAGAATTTATTGTTTATGTTTGCCACTATTCCGCACTCCATCGGCGAATAAGTTCGGCGTATTCGTCGGACAGCGATTGAGCCGCCGCTTGCGTTTCACCTTCCGTAAAGACGAAGAACGAGGCGCGTTCCTTGTCGGGAAGCAACAATACCGAGTCTTGACCGAGAAAAACTTTTACGCCGTCTATCAGTTGTCGCTCTTCGCGTTCGGTATGCTCCATGGCGCGTCGCATAACGCGGCCTTTGGCTTCCCACGGGCAGGCTACGGAGGTTTGCACCTTGTATCGCATGGGGATTGCCGCATGGGCATCGGCTATGCTTAGTCCCGTCAGCGACATCATTTCGAGAATTTTACCTACAGTGAACATCGCATCGGAGGCGAATAAATAATCTGGGAAAATAAAGCGTCCGCGCGAATCGCCCACAAAGGCCACGTCTTTATTTGTAGTGGCTTCCACCATAGCCGAGTGTGAGTTTTTGATGCGAATCACGTTCACGTCGTATTCGGCCGCCAAGATATCTATTTCCGCACTTGCTATAACCGGCACGGCAATAGAAAACGGGCGGTTGTCTTTGTTTGCTTCCAGAAAAAGTTTGACTACGATTGAAAGCAGTCGTTGCGGCGGATACCATACGCCGTATTCGTCTACAATGGCTATTCTCTCGGCGGCGGCATCTATTTTGAAACCTAAAGGATAGCCAAGAGCACGCATAACCGATGAAACTTCTTCGGCTTCGGTAGAAGTGTTTGTATCGGAATACGAGCGCGTAAGGTCAATATAACTGTTCATCGAGACTGCGCCGCATTGCAATTGTCCGAGTATTTGCGGAAAAATTCCCGATGCCAAACCGAAAGAATAATCTATGAGAAAATGAAATTTGCGGGCTGCAATTCCGGCCGCATCTAGCGAGTTTGTGAAACGATTGATGTAATGTTCGCTGGAGCGTTCCGGGAAACTGATATTGCCGACTTTGTCGAAAGCAACGCGGCGAATATCTTCGCCGAAAAATAGCCGTTCTATGGTTTTTGCCTTTGACGAAGGCAAATCGCGTCCGTCGCCGTTAAACAGAATAATATCCGTGCGGTCATTATAGCGTACCGAGCGTCGAATATGAATCCCTGCTGCATATTTGCCGTTGCGGAGCTCTTGGCGCGTTTGCGGTATGGAGGTTAATTGTAAATCGCCTACGCTTACGCCTACCGACATAAGCCCCGCATTTATGGCGCGTGCCGTCATGCGCGAGGCTGCGTCGGCATCGCGACTAAGCGCGACCGTAACTCCGGAGCCGAGTGCGCTGCCAATAGCGGAACCGAGCTTTGCGGCAAATTCGGGATTTACTTCGATATTTGTTTGCCCGCTTATTCTTGCTTCGGTAAATAGTTCGCGGAGCCATTTTTCTTCCTGCACCAAACTGCGCGATAGAATTGCGCCCGACTCTACCTGTTTGCGTGGCCAAAGTTTTATATTCGGTGCTAATTGCGCATAACTGCCGATATTGCAACGTTCCGCAATAAATACGTTTTCCTGAATAGTTGCGTCATTTCCGATTATAGTATCGTTGCAAATAACGTCATCGGTAAGCGACGCACTTTCGCCAATCACCACATTATCCCAGATAACGCTGCCGGTTACGCGCGCACCGGAGCCGATGGTAACGTTATTGCCTATTACGGAATCGCGTAAAAGAGCACCTTTGCCGACGGTTGAATTTTTTCCGGCCACGACTTTGCCTAAAATACGTGCATCATCGGCTATTTCGGTGCCTTCGCCAATAATGCCGTTGGTAATAGGTGTTCCTTTCAGTTCCACTTTGACTTTACCGGCCAAAATATCGGCGCAAGCGGTTTGATATTCGTTCAAATTGCCTATATCGCGCCAATACCCCTCGGCTATATATCCGTAAAGCGGAATATTCTCGCGCAACATAAGCGGATAAAGATCCTTGCTGAAATCGAATTCGCGCTGGAAAGGAATCAGGTCCAAAACGTCCGGTTCAAGAATATAAATTCCGGTGTTGATTGTATCGGAAAATACTTCGCCCCACGACGGTTTTTCAAGGAATCGGGTGATACGCCCTTCCGCGTCGGTCATTACAATTCCGAATTGCAAAGGGTTGGGAACGCGCGTCAGAAGTATGGTAGCCTTGGCATTATTCTCGATGTGAAATTTAAGAGCATCTGAAATATCGAAATCCGTCAGCACGTCGCCGCTGATAATAATAAATCGTTCTTGTAATCCGATATGTTCGGCGGCGTTTTTTACGGCACCGGCCGTACCGTAATCGGCCATTGCTTGCACATACGACATATTGATGCCAAAATTCGAGCCGTCGCCGAAATGCGATTTGATAATCTCCGGTTGATAATACAAAACAGAAAGTACATCGCCGATATTGTGCAATTTCAATAAATTAACTATATGTTCCATCATCGGAACATTCATCAACGGTGCCATCGGCTTTGGAATACTTGTAGTCAGAGGGCGCAGGCGCGTACCAAATCCACCCGCCATAATTACTGCCTTTTTCATATATGTTCTCCGTATTTTGAGGCTGCCGTTAATTAGATACGGCAATTTAGGAAATTTCGGCGGTTAGGCAAAAATCTTTCTTTTTGATTTTTACCTTGCAATTCGGTAGTTGTAGGGAACTGTGAGCAACTTTTCGTCGGTGCGGCGCATTGTGCCGCAGTTTATATTTTTTTTAAAGTGTTTATACGAATAAAGCAGGGCTATTTACCTAACAGCTCGGCATGAAAACGCATAAGCGTTTCGGATTCCCATAAATCTCCGTAACGACTGTGAGAATATGCCAAATTGCGCATCAATCGCAGTATTACAGATAAATTGTCGGCACGTTCAAGCATGTGCTCTTTGAACTCCACGCCGTTTTTTTCGATAAATTCTTTGCAATCATCACGACTTACGAATACACCGCCGTTGAAAATATCCAGAAATATATTCAGAACAGGGCTGTAAACCAAGAAATGTATGGGCATACTCACGCCGTAAACCTCTGCACCCGAGCGTTCGGCTATGAGCATATAGATAATCGCCAGCGCAACGGGAATACCTTTTTTACCGTTAAGAACGGAATGTATATAAGAGCAATCGGGGTCGTAATAGTCGTCTTTTGCACCGGTAAAGCCCAAATTCTCGAAAAATACGGCGTTAATTGCAAGAATATGTCCCAATTCGTCTGCGGAACGCGAGCGTATAAATTCTTCGTGAACCGACAAAGAAATTTGATTCAGCGCGGTATGAATTGCTTTACTGTCAATTTCGGGATGCCCGAATTTTGACAACAACGTAACAGCACATTCAAGGTCAGGTTCGCGTCCGTTTATTGCCGCTTCCCCTATCATACGCCGCAGGGCTGCAAGCGGCTGTTCCTGCAATCCGCGCAACGCACGCTCGGCATTGCGTCGCGCCGCCGTACTGGAATTACTTTGCATAACTGCACGAAGTTGAGGAGCAACCGAACCTCCCGTTTCGATAAGTTTTGCCTCGACTGCTTGTGCAACATTTTCGTCAGCGTCGTCAAGTAAGGCAAAAAGTGCTTCAGTTCGGCTTTCCTGCGAGTCGGACGTAACCGACGGATTGTAGTTCACAATCGGCATTGTCATTGCTCCGATTTTTGTGCGGAAAAACCCGGCGCATCGTCCGTTTGCAAATGATGCAACTCGGTTAACTGTTCCGTTAAAAATTTGAAAGCGTCGCACGGCGTGTCGCATATACGATATAGCGAAAGGTCATGCTCTTCGATAAGCCCCATTTCCACAAGATATTCAAAATTCAGCGTTTTTTTCCAAAATTTAGAACCGTATAAAACAACAGGTAAATGGCCGGGCAATTTATTTGTTTGCCGCAGCGTGAGAATTTCCATTAATTCGTCGAGCGTGCCAAAACCGCCCGGGCAGACAATCATCGCTTTTGCCAAAGATGCAAACCAGAATTTCCGCATAAAAAAGTAGTGAAATTCAAAATGCAAGTCGGGCGTGATGTATGGATTGGGAAATTGCTCGTATGGCAACGAGATATTCATACCTATAGAATCGCCGCCCGAAATTGTAGCGCCTCTATTGGCGGCTTCCATTATTCCTGACCCGCCGCCGGAACATATTACAAAACGCTTGTGATGCGGCAGTTTTTTCGACCAATCGGTCAACATTCCGCATAAATCCACTGTATCGTTGTAATACTGCGTCATTTCCCATTGTTTTTTCAGCTTGTTTATTCTGCGCTCCACGTCCGGCCTGTCGCCGTCGTTTGCTTGCTCAAGATGCTTTTTAAGAACGGAATATTCGTATTGAAATTGTTCGGCCGAACGTATTCTTGCCGAGCCGAATACTATAATGGTGTTGCGAATTTGCCGCTCGCGCAGTTGCCGCTCGGGCGATAAATATTCGGCTAAAATGCGCACCGGCCGCGCCGCGTCGCTGTGCAGGAAATCTTCATTGTTATATGCAGGTTCTACGGCATGCTGTACGTATCGTTTTTCCATAATTTATGTTAGATATTCAACTTGTCAGCAAAATACCGCCGTCTATCGCCAGAACTTGTCCGGTGATGTAGCGGCTGGCCGTTGCAAAAAAATAAACCGCATCGAAAACGTCGTCGGGCGTTGCGTGGCGTTTCATCGGAATGCGCTCTACTGCACGAAGCGAATTTTCCGACGGCGAAGGTTCATCTGCTATCATCACCGCTCCCGGGCAAACGCAATTTACCGAAATTTCGGGGGCTAATTCGCGAGCAAGTGCTTTGGAAAGTTGAATTGCAGCCGCTTTTGAAACATTATACGGTATTCTTTGCCGCCATACTTGCAGACCGCCCAATGAGCTGACTATGATAATTCGTCCATCCTCAGGACTAAGATCGGCGTATGCTTTAGCCGCATTGAACCCACCCAAAACATTTACGGCAAAGGCAGCGTTTAATTGTTCGTCATTAAGATTCGGCAAGGCTTCGGGCTTTGGGAATACGCCGCTGTTAGCCACTAAAACGCAAGGTGTTCCAAGAGTTTCGGCTGCTTGGTTTATTGCCGTGCGCATTTCGTCGGTCGAGCGTGCATCTGCTTGCAAAGCGACTGCTTTGCGCCCCATTGTATGAATTTCTTCGACTGTTTGCAAAGCACCGTTTTCCGAAGTGAAATAATGAACTGCCACGTCGTAGCCGCGCCGCGCAAATCCCAAAGCGAAATGCCGCCCAAGCCGCCGTCCCGCGCCTGTTATGAATACTGCATTGGAAGTCATAGAGCGAAAATATAGGAAATTCGCGAAATTACCTTCAAGATTTTACTGCTGTACAATAAAGGGAGTGTTCGGTTTGCTGTTCTATCGGTTCTCTATTTTTTGACGGAACGGTTGTGAAATGCAGGAATATAGAAAGTATCTTGAATTTAACGGACGGGCGCAACGAAACAGTTAAACAAAAAGAAAATTTCAGATACCATAGAGCAATAAACCAAGCAAATATTGCCGCAAACCGAATCATAGATCGTTTCTGAACTGTAAATACATAATCCGGTATTTATTTGGGATAACAATCCGTTTTATTAACCTTTAACGGTTCTTGATTTTCTAAGGTGAGTATAGTGTAAATTTTAAGATGAAACCACAATTTAATATTAATAAAAATTATTATCTCATGCTGATTATTTATTTTCTTGTGTATATGACTGCGGATGCTACAATTCTTTTATCATATAAAGAACTCACGGTCTGTCCTTGCGAAAAAAAACAAAAAGGCGAGAAAAATCCCGCCCTTTGACGAAACAACCTATATTTTTCGAATATACGAAACGCTAATTCATGGATTTGGACATTTCGACCAACGATTCTATTTGGTCGTTAAGTGAATTGACGGATTCGGCTATGTTTTCCGTAACCTCCGCGCTTTCGCGGCCGGAAATCATCAATGCGCCGATTCTGTCGGAAATTTCGCTTGATGCATAGGTTTGCTCTTCAGATGCGGCTGCTATATGCGTTGTTATACGTTCAACTTCTTGTACACTTTTAAAAATATTCGAGAACTCGCGCTCCGCACGTTCAGCCTGATACAAGCCTTTCTCTACAGCCTGTAAACTGTCGCGCGTAGCTTGAACGCTGTTTTGGGCATTTATATTGATTTGCTTGATAATTACGGCTATATCCGCTGTAGTTTGCTGTGTTTTTTCGGCTAATTTCCGCACCTCGTCCGCCACTACCGCAAATCCGCGCCCGTATTCGCCGGCACGTGCCGCCTCGATGGCAGCGTTCAAAGCGAGTAAATTTGTTTGGTCGGCTATTTCGTAAATCATTCGCGCCGATTCGGCTATTCTTTGTGACGCACTTTCAAATTCTCCTATGATTTTGGCTGTATTACGAGTCAATTCTACTATTTCTTGTATGGAAGCGCGTGTTTGCACAGCAATGGTGTTGCCGGCTCCGGCTGCACGTGCCGTATCCTGCACCAAGTTTGCTATATTTTGTAAATTCTCGGAGTTGGATGCGCTTGTTTGATGCAACTCTTTGGTCGAATGGGTGATGCTCGTCAAATTATTCGACTGCTCCGCTACGGTGGACGACATTTCTTCTACGGCGGTTGCTATAGCTGCCGAAGAAGAAGCCACATTGCGTGAAGTATGTTCAATTTGATGAAGCAGGTTCTCTATCGTAGTCGTAGAATTTATGATAGACTCTATTGCCTGATTTACATGAGTGCCGGCAACGCCAAATTCGCCCCGCAAACCGTTCGTAAGAGCATGGCGAAAATATTTTTTCTTTTCCGCATAGGATACAGCCGTCTGAATCTCGCGCGACATCGCTTCTATTTGGTCTAAAATATCGTTAACCAACCAAGCGGTTTTATAGAACAAACCCGACTCCGGCGTATTAACCAAACGATTCTCGAACGACCCTTGCGAGGCTTCCGTCGCAAGTTCTTCAATCGAACGCAATATCCGTAATTCGCTTTCGGGAATATTTGATTGACGGCGTTTCCGAACGAAATTTGCCGTCGAATTGAATCTGCGTTGCGCAAGTGCGTAAAAAGCCTCGCTTTTTACGATAAAGTCCGCTGCAAACGAAACAACGAATATCGTGGCACAAAGTGCAATAAACAAGGCAGCGTCGTGCACCCAAAAGAACAAGGAGCACAGCCCGGCCAAAGCTAATAACAAAGGTATCTTGCGAAAAAATGATTTCGCAAAATCAGAGAGTATTGATGAATTCTTCATAGTTTGCTCCGTGCTGCGCAAGAAAGTTTAACAAATAATCCATAGAGGCTTGTGCGCCTTGTTTTCGATTGGGGTATTGTCGCTCCACTTCAAGCATCGTAGCGTAAATTTTTTCGACTTCGCGCAATGCCGAGCGTTTTGGCATACGGCGTACTGAATAGTAGCCGACAATTTTACTATTAGTGTCGAACGACGGAGTTACATTAGCCAAAATCCAATAGAACGAACCGTCTTTGCTGGAGTTTTTGATGTATCCAAAGAACTCGTTACCGACGCTGATTACCGACCAAAGCAACTTAAAAACGCCGCCCGGCATATCGCTGTGCCGGATAATATTATGATTTTTTCCGACCAATTCCTGCTCTGTATAGCCGGTTATTTCAATAAAAGGTTGATTCGCATATTTAATAATTCCCTTTAGGTCGGTCTTGGAAACTAAAAAATCCTGCTCGCGTACCATTCGTTCGGATTGTGCCGACAGCGCGATTGCTTTCATCAGTACAAGTTGTAAATTGAAAAATATGGCGACCTTAGGTGCCGCCATTTATGGCGCAAACTTTATAAAAATACGACGCAAAAACGACGTATAACACATAAAAGGAAAAAACCAAGATAAGTCTTTGCCATTATAGCTACGTCTTCTATTTTTCAAGTGTTAAAGGGCAATTACAAATTCATCATAGCTTGCTCCGTGTTGCGCAAGAAAGTTTAACAAATAATCCATAGACGCTTGCGCACCTTGTTTTCTATTGGGGTATTGCCGCTCCACTTCAAGCATCGTAGCGTAAATTTTTTCGACTTCGCGCAATGCCGAGCGTTTTGGCATACGGCGCACGGAATAGTAACCGATAATTTTACCGTTAGCGTCGAACGACGGCGTTATATTGGCAAAAACCCAGTAGAACGGACCGTCTTTGCTGGAGTTTTTGACATAAGCAAAAATTTCGTCGCCGCCGGCGACCACTTCCCAAAGCAACTTAAAAACGCCGCCCGGCATATCGCTGTGCCGGATAATATTATGATTTTTTCCGACCAATTCCCGCTCCGTATAGCCGGTTATTTCAATAAAGGGTTGATTCGCATATTTAATAATTCCCTTTAAGTCGGTCTTGGATACTAAAAAATCTTGCTCGCGTACCATTCGCTCGGATTGCGCCGACAGCGCGATTGATTTCATCTTTAAAATGTTGAGATTTGTAAGAAATAGGACGAGCTTAAAGCCGCCCTTATTTGCGGAGAATCTGCAAAAATACAACAAAAAACGAGGTGTAACACGCTGTTTTACTCTTGCATAATGCGTTTTATGCAGGGAATGGAGGTCTTTGTAGTTCAATGCCGAGGGCGGGAAATATCGAGAGTGCAAAAATAATCGTAACGCCGTAAGTGTATCGCGTATTATGCAAGGGTTGCACCAAAAAGAGCAGATAAAATACAGCAGTGCAACAGGCACTTCATACAAGCAACGGAAGGATTTGATTTTTATGTTTTATCACGCATGGAACGATGTGTTTCTACCGTTTCATTTTCCATTTTACAGTCTGCCCATGACGAGGCGTTTTTACTTGCGAGGCAACGGGAATGTTTCCTACGATAGAAAGTGTTTCTCTCTTTTTTCTCGAAAAAGACGGATTCTTCAAAAATAAAGTCAATAAAGCGGCTAAAAGAATAAAAAACATGGATACTTCGAGCCAATATTGCAAAGGATGTATCCATATTTCCTCAAATGTTCCCCAGCGGCCAAGCACTTCTATAAAATTCCAGAAAATAATAACTGTGGGTATGGCGTATCGAACTGCATAATCGAAAGTTTGGATTTTCACCAGGTGCGCGATCAGATAAAGCGACCAAATCAATGAACCCCAAGCAACAATATGCGTAGCCGGATGATTGTCGCCTGCAATGTTATTGTCGTACACGACCAGCAACAAGATATAGAAAAACCAAATAATTACAATCGTTTCGCTAAACGAGGCCAAGGAAACAGGTTTCTTGAATCCGGTTTGATCCAATATATCTTTTCTCAGCCCGAATGCTTTTTGCAACCAAATAAAAAGCGAGCAATTAGTTCGGGTAAATAAATAGATGAGAGTTATCGTAGCCAGTAATCCTATTGACGATAACATAACTAAATATTCGGGCTTTGTGGCTATTTCTCCGTGCTCCATAAGCGGCGCCACATTATATCTTTCGGCCGCCCAAACAAATGAAAATTCAATCCAGCCTGTCCAAACCAATATACCGCCAAGCAAGCCCATAATGGTGGCAAATGTAGGCTGTTCGTTCTTTTTCACTCCCCAAATAAGTAAAGCTACGCCTGCAACTCCCATCAAGGCCGCACCTATAAGCTTATATTCTACCAGCAGTTTTTCGTTCAATACCATTATGGCATGGCCTATCGGCATGAGCAAAAGTACTAATAGAAAAGAGAAAAAGCCGTTCTTTAACCCGTTTATATTCATTGTGTCGGAAACGCGATTAATGTCTTACAACAACTATTTGCCGCTACTAAACAATACAAATATACACTTTATTCGGAATTAGTCCAAATAAGAATTGATATACTCGCTTTTGCTTAACTCAAAGCGCGTACAACCGTAGGAACAATACGACAAAAACCGTTATATTTGAGCGGTGGTTGCTTCTCGTAAAAAGTAAATTCGAGAAAAGTAACCGGATTTAGGCACATTAAAATTTATAATTGCAATGAAAGAATTCTGGAACGAGCGTTTCGGCCGCAACGACTATGTATACGGTGCATCGCCGAATGAATATTTCAAAAAGAAAATCGCCGGCTTGGCGGCGGGCAGAATATTATTTCCTTGCGAGGGAGAAGGTCGCAATTCGGTTTATGCGGCAAGTTTAGGCTGGGAAGCCGAAGCGTTCGACCAAAGCGAAGCCGGCAAAAAGAAAGCTGAGGCTCTTGCCCAAAAAAGCGGTGTGCGAATATGTTACACGGTTGCCGACGCAGAGGAAATAGAATATCCCGCAGGTCATTTCGATGCGATAGCTTTGATTTACTCGCATTTTCCCGAAGAAAAAAGAAAAGCGTATCATCGGAAATTGTGTTCTTTCTTGAAAAAAGGCGGTTACTTGATATTGGAAGGATTCGGCAAACGCCAAACTGAATATCAAAAAGCCAATCCCAATGCGGGCGGCCCGCGTGATACGGGAATGTTGCTTAATCTCGAAGAATTACGCGATGACTTTGCAGGCTTCGATATGACGGATGCCTGCGAAACGGAAGCTATTTTGAACGAAGGCGAATTTCACCAAGGGGAATCTTTTGTCGTTAGGATTTTTGGCGTAAAAAGGTAGAACTACAGCCCATGCGCGAAGCCCTCGAACGTTAAATCAACCTACTTTAAACGGTTGCTTTTCTAAAATAGCGGTAAATTTATTATTTTGCCGCTTGTGTTTCGAGATTTGCAAAATCGTTGCGAAAGCGGCCGGCCGGATAGCGTTTCAGGTATAATTCGGCGAAATTGTGCGCTTCGGCGAATCTTTTGCCCAAAACAAGAAGCTCCATTTTACCAAGGTAGGCCGGCTCGCAGAATTCGGTGTCCGGATAATCGTCAATCACCATTTCGTAATAGGATATTGCGGCGCGATTATACGTCATTTTGCGATAATTTTCGGCAGCATTAAAATCTCGGTGTGCTAACTTGCCGCGCAACCCCGTAATTTTCGCACCGGCTGCGTCCGCCAGCGAATCTGTAGGAAAAATCGCCTGAAATTCAGAAAATCCCGCTATTGCCTTGCGCGTATAGTCTTGGTCGCGGTCGAACGGCGGCGAAAGTTCGTAATAGCACATTGCAGTTTTATAGACCGACATTTTAACGAAATCACTGTTCGGATAGTTGCGACGAATCATACCGAAATTGAAAGCCGCAAGAATATACTCGCCTTTACGGTAATGCGACTCGCCCAAATAATATTGCGCGTCGTCGGCATAAGGCGTAGCCGGAAATTGCAAACGAATAACGTCGAACAGACGCTGTGCCTCCGGATAATCTTCGTCGTCGAGAGCCGCCATACCTTGCTTGAAAATCGAGGCTGCATCGGGGGTGATTTTACGTTGCGAAGACGAGCAACCGCCTGCCCAAAATCCGGCAAAGCATATAAAAAACAAGAGTAGGAGAGAGGACTTTAACGATGAATGTTCCATTGAAATCTGTAATGCGGAATTACGCCCGCAACGGTGAAATGCGACAAAATAAAGCGCGAAACCGGCAATTTATGTATTATGCGAATTGTCCACGAAGCAAACTATGTCCTTATTGCCCGAACAACCGAATGTTCATATCGAAAACTATTACACTCTGCTGTTGAATCAGCCGGATAAAAAAGCGGCGCCTTTTACAAAGTGCCGCCCCGGAATCCGAAAATAAACTCTAAGAAAAGGCCTGTATACCGGTAATGTCAGCACCTAAAATAAGAGTGTGAATGTCGTGCGTTCCTTCATAAGTACGTACAGATTCGAGGTTTGCTGCATGGCGCATCACGGGATATTCGTCCAAAATACCGTTTGCTCCGTGAATATCGCGTGCGATTCGCGCGGCTTGAATGGCTATATCCACATTATTACGCTTGGCAAGCGACACTTGATTCGGATTCATTGTACCGGCATCTTTCATTCGGCCGAGTTGATAGCACAGCAGTTGAGCTTTTGTAATTTCCGACAGCATCCACACCAATTTTTCCTGCACAAGCTGGAACGAAGCAATAGGTTTACCGAATTGAATGCGCGATTTGGCGTAGTCCAAAGCCGAATGATAAACGCCTGTTGCGGCTCCTATTGCTCCCCAAGAAATGCCGTACCGCGCTTGCGTAAGGCAGCTTAGCGGGCCGCGCATACCTTTGATGTTAAGCATATTTTCGGCCGGGACTTCCACATCTTGAAAAATCAGTTCGCTGGTTATGGAAGCGCGAAGCGAATGTTTGCCTTTCATTTCCGGTGCCGAAAAGCCTTTCATTCCTTTTTCGACCAGAAATCCGTGAACTATGCCGTCTAATTTTGCCCAGACTACTGCCACGTCGGCCAGTGTGCCGTTTGTAATCCACATTTTTGCACCGTTGAGCAAGTAGCCGCCGTCTGTTTTTACGGCTGTGGTAATCATTCCGGTCGGATTTGAGCCGTAATCGGGCTCCGTCAGCCCGAAGCAGCCAATTGCTTGTCCGGCCGCAAGTTTCGGCAGCCACTTACGGCGAATATCTTCCGAACCATACGTATAAATCGGATACATAACGAGCGAACTTTGCACCGAAGCAAACGAGCGTACGCCCGAATCGCCGCGCTCAAGCTCTTGCATTGCCAGACCGTAGCAAATATTGTTCATGCCCGCACAGCCGTATTCCTGCGGAAGTGTAATGCCGAAAACGCCGAGGCCGGCTAATTTTTCAACCAAATCCATCGGGAATGTTCCGGCGCGATAATGCTGTTCAATAATCGGCAATACTTCCGCATCAACAAAGTCCGATACTGTTTCGCGTGTCAGTTTTTCCTCCGGTTCAAGCATATCGTACAGATTATAATAATCTACGGGCTGAAATGCCATAATGCGTCCTTTTGATAATGAATTGCCGTGCAGAACACCTCGGCACGGTGAAAAATAGAGCGTATTTACCGCAAAATTACGGAATTAAAGGTTAATTACGGGGTTATCTGCTGTCGGGATTTATTCGCCGCACCATATACAAGCGATTGTAAGACGGGTTAAACTACTAAAAGGAGCTTTTATAATGGTTGAATTCAAAAAGGCATCAACGATTTCTTTAGGCCTACGCGAGTAATAATTGTTTGTTTTTTTGCTGCAAAAAGCAAACTGCCGTCGGGCGCAATCGCAGGATTCAGGTTTAAGTCCGGTGCATCTTCCATTGAAAAAACGTTCTGCACGACCCCCGAATCATTCACGGCATATATTCCGTAAGCAGTGCCTTGAACGCCGGTAAGAACGGCATTTTTTTTCGAAAAAATAATCGGTGAAATTATCGGAAAGCGATAGTATAATTTCCACAATTCTTTGCCGTCGAAATTGAACGTGCGCACTGCCGTAATAGGCTCGCCCGTGCCGCTGTTCCAACTTACCGAGGCTACGGATTTATCCGAGGCGGATATTCGGCGCAAAGTGGCTTCGAGTGGAATACTGTGCAAAGTTTTTCCGGTAATGCTGTCAAGGGCAATAAGCCGTGGCGCCTTCATTGATCCGGCAGTGCTTTTTTCGCCTATCCACACGCCGGTGCCGGCAAATACGGGTGCCGCCGAGAACGTTGCATTCGCGGAGAAAGATGTCCATAAGTTTCGCCCGTTTTTATCAATGGCGAATAATGTGTCGGTACGCCCCGAAAAATCGGCTGCCGGAATATAACAGATTTCAGTTCCGGCACATGGTGCGCCGGCTATACCGCCCGTAAATACACGCTGCCAAAGAATATCTCCCGTCTTTGAAATGAATGTCGCCTCGCCCCCATAAGTAGAGCAAAGCATACCGCCGCCGAAAGGCAGTACGGCAAAAAAGGCAGTAATACCTTTTGCTGCCGTTACTTGCGTTTTCCAACGACGATTCCCGTCAATGTCGAAAGAATAAACGGCACCGTCGGTTGCGGCACAATAGATATTTCTTTCGGCATCGGCGAACATTCCGGCCGAAATGAATCCGGCATCGAGTTTTGTTGCCCATTTTACATTGTTTCCGGCCGTAACAGCCAAAGTTCCGCCCCATGTAGCCGCAACAATATAGACGGCATCCAATGGAAGCAACGGTGCGGAAATACCCGAAGTATCGTCAAGCGGGGGGCGTTCATTTACGGCGGCTTGCAACGTAAAAGCATCTATTTCGCGATAAAATTCCGTATGGTTCGGCCCGCCGGCAACGGAAACTTCGCTTGTCGTTCGGCCGCAAGAAATGCACAGCAAGGCGATTGCGCATACTCCGGCCGTAAATATAATTTTTTTAGACATATTCTCTGGTGTTTTGCGCAACTGAGCAACTCTCGTCAGTCAAGCATTACTACTGTTCCGAATTGCCGTTTGCCGCCGAGATTTACCGAGACAATATACACACCGGCCGGAAGTTCGGAAAAATCAAATGTTTCCGAATTGTCGTTTGTTTCTATGCGTCTTCTGGCTACTACTGCGCCGAGCAATGACGATAAAGTAATTTCACCTGAAATTTGTAATTGTGACGCGGCCGATACGCGAAGTTTCTTATCTGCAAGCGAAGTAATTATTTCTTCGACAGTAGTGTTTTCATTTGCCGATTGTGCCGATTCATCAAGCAGGTAAAATCCGCGCTCTGTTGCCATATAAACGAGTTCGTCGTTTTCACCTGCAAATTTTATCATCCAAGCATTACGGCGGATACTGTCAGGCCAAGGTATATTTTGGCCGGCATCTATCCATGTTGTACCTCCGTCGGTGGTATGTTTCACAATGCCGTAGCCCGGCACCCGTAACGGTGCGCCGTAGTCTTCGGTGTAGCCTCCGGCAAAAACGTCGTCCTCTCCGTTGCGGACACGTGCTGCTACAGTCCAAAAGCTGGTATCGGCAAATCCTATGCGTTCCCAAGAATATCCGCCGTCTTTCGTGCGAAATATGCCGCCGTTAGGTCTGTTAAGATAATAGAAGTAAGTTATGGCAGCGTAACCCACAAGCGGATCACGTTTGCTGAAAACTATTTGCGAAACTTCCGAATCATCGGCACTAATCGGCAACTGATTTGCGAATTTCCATGTTTTTCCCGAGTCCGCCGATATTTTAATGGCACCGCCTATCATACCGGCCACTATTATATTGGAGCTGTCGCGACGAATAGCCAATGTGCATAGATTCTCGTCGAAAGGTATACCGGCCGAACCTATGGTGTCCCATGTTACGCCGCGGTCGTAGCTGCGATAAATATTGCAGTAACGCAAGTCGGCTGTATAAACTATGTCTGGATTATGCGGGTCGTTAAGTATGGTTTCACTCGGTGCGGTAAATGGACTGAGTGTTTCGATTACTATGTCCCATGTTTGCCCGTGGTCTGCACTACGCCTCACCGAACCGAAACCGAGACCGGCAACCATAATTACATTAGTATCGGCCGGGCTGACATACACATTGGTAAAGCGCGTAGTGGCTGTGGTAAATTCCACTACGAGTGTGTCCCATGTTTTGCCGGCATCGTAACTGCGATAGAGCCGGCGGCCAAGCCCGCCTACGTAAACGGTAGATGAGCGCAAAGGATTGATGCACAATCCGAAGGTTTCCGCATTTATAAGACGTTGCCAATTTTGAGCTTCGGCGGCAGTTGCGAAGATAATTACCAAAGCTGAAACAGCGACAAATAGTTTCATGGTGCTTCCGAATATTTGATATATGCGAATATAACGAAAAAAGGGCGTTCGACGAACACCCCTTTTTTCACAATGTTTCTTATGCCGATGTGTATCTTAGCGAATCACGCTTATCGGCGCTATGGCACGATAGCCGCCGGCATTAAGGATAATATTATACATACCGCTCGGTAAGTTGGCTGCGTCAATATCGGCACTAAATGTACCTGCTTGCATAAATCCTTCGGTAATTACGGAAACAATTTGACCAACGGAGTTAACAATCATGATTTTTACGTTTGCGGAATGGTCTAATGAAAAGGTCAGTTTGCCGCTTTCAGTAATTGGATTCGGCGTTACACCTTGAATAGCAAACGGTAGCGCTACGCCTACTTCTTCTACGGAAGTTGTTCCCAAACTTGCGTTGGCATAAGTTTCCTGCGGGTCGTCATCACCGTCGTATGTTCCGCCGAGAACCAATGAATAATTGGTACGGAATCCTTTATTTATTAACGAAGGAAACTCGGCGGCAAATTCGGGGCTTGCGCCGTAGAATCCAATGCGAAGAGCCCGAATCAAAGAGTCTTTTCTATCATTCGTAACGTCGGCGGGGCGGGTAATATAAGAGCCGTATATTCTGTTGTCATTTTTTACGTCCCACTCAAAAGTTCCAAGCCAGCGCATTGAGTCGGCCGCCGACTGCGGGCGAAGCATAAAGGCCGAACTTTTTCCGGCAGGAATCGTTAAGTTTTCAGGCGTGAGAACAAGATATTTTATCTGATTATTCTCAACTCGGGAATTTATATCGTCAGCCTTAATAGTTATCGGATCGGATATCAGATTATCCAAGTTATCATCAAAGCTCGGAACTGCTATGCCGATGAAATTATTAATATCTTGTTCCACCGTAACGGGATAAAGCAGAACGTCGTTCAATACGGGATTTGTAACGACACCGCCGCTTGTGGGTTTGAATAAAACCATTACTATGGTATCAATTACAAAATTGCCTTGCATCGGAGGTAAAAACTGCGCAAGTCCGACGATTTGCCCTACATTACCGATGGTTGCGCGATAAGGAAAATCATATAAACCGGTAAGCACCCACACATTAGTCGGGTCGGATTTTCCTCTGATGGTTGTGGCAGAGTCCGATTGGTCCAATTCCGTGCGGAACACTGCGCGCTGAGGTTCCGCGGTAGGAATATATACCGGTGAGTTGCCAGATGGTGGCATAGCAATATACTCGGGTTTACTTGCCGATACATACGGCGTATAAGAGGGTATTTGCTCCGCAATTCCCTTGCTCATCTGCGGAGTGATGTTCAAATTAAGGAAAATACGCTTTTTTGTTTGCGCATTCGAGATAGTAACCGCAAGCAAAGCGATAAGCAAAAGAGGGAGAATTTTACGCATGATAAACCTTTGAACAGTAAATGATAAATCTGTGAATTTCCAAAGTTAAAGGGAAGCAAATTTACGGCTAAAACTGCAACTTTCACAAAGATTTTTTTACATCTACGGAAAAAGAGCGGCCGAATGGCAGACAAGTTTTAATAATTAACGCCATTGTATTTCGTCGTAATCATTTTTGGTGTGCAACTAACAATCAAATATACAGACATGGAAACATCTGTTCGTTCTGCAATAGAATCTGTAATTGACCCCGATATAGGACGTTCTTTCGGCGAGCTTGGTGCCGTAGAATCGGTGAAAATTGACGGTAATTCGGTCGAAATATATCTTGAACTTGTTCCGCCGTTACATTATGTAGGTTTGGCGATTGACGATGCTTGCCGCGACGTTGTTCGCTCGATTATGGGCGATTCGGTAAAAACTACGGTTTTTGTTCGCCCCAAAGCTATTCCGCGTATTGCTCAGGCCGATGTTTTACCCGATGTGCAGACCATAATAGCAGTTGCTTCGGGTAAAGGCGGCGTAGGAAAATCAACCGTAGCGGCAAATATTGCGGCCGCTCTTGCGCAAAAAGGTGCTAGCGTAGGCTTACTCGATGCCGATATTTACGGGCCGAGTGCGCCTATGATGTTCGACCTTGCAAATGAAACCATGAGAGCCGAAAAACTTCCTGACGGCTCTGTAATTGGTTATCCGAACGAACGTTACGGCGTAAAAATCGCTTCCATAGGCTTTGTAATGCAGCGCGACCAAGCGGCAATTTTACGCGGCCCTATGCTTGCCGGATATTTTACCACGCTTGTCGGACAAATGCAATGGGGCGCACTCGATTTTCTTATCTTTGATTTGCCGCCCGGCACGGGAGATATACAACTTACGCTGACGCAACGTATACCGCTTACGGGAGCGGCTATCGTTACAACGCCACAAGAAATTGCCGTTTCCGACGTGCGGCGCAGCGTTGCAATGTTCCGTCGTGTAAATGTAGATGTTCTGGGTGTAATCGAGAACATGAGCTGGTTTTCGCCGCCCGATATGCCCGAAAAAAAATATCCTATATTCGGCGAAGGCGGCGGACGCGCCGTAGCCGCAGAATCGGGCGCACCTCTTCTCGGCGAAATCCCGATTACGTTGGCAACTCGCGAAGGCGGCGACGAAGGTTTGCCCGTCGTATTAAATCCCGACGAGTTTCGTCAGGCGGAAATTATACGCAATATAACTGCAAATCTTGTGCGCGAGTCCCGTCGCGCACATGCCAAGCGTTTAGGTGGTCAAACCGTTTCTATAACTCTTTAGCAAAACAATGTGAGCGAGGAACAGCCTTCGATTGAGGAGCGTATTCAAGTTGCGCTCGACCAAATCCGACGCTATTTGCAACAAGACGGCGGTAACGTGGAATTCGTTCGCTTCGAGCCGGAAACAGGCACTGCGGAGGTACGGATGACGGGAAATTGCAAAAATTGTCCGATGTATATGATGACGTTACGCGGCGGCATAGAGCGGCATTTGCGCCGTGCCGTGCGCGAAATAAGGCGTGTAGAACCCGTGCCGTAAAGAAGCGGTTTTGTGGCGTTTTATCTCGAAAAGAGAAGTTAATTTTGTCGGGTTATTCTTACTAACGACGCGCTTCCTTACAGCATGGCCGAAAAACAAACGCCGCTGATGCGGCAATATCATCAAATAAAAAAGAAAAATCCAGATGCAGTTTTGCTGTTCCGAATGGGAGATTTCTTTGAAACTTTTGAAGACGATGCCGTTATTACCGCTCGCGTTTGCGGAATTACGCTAACCAAACGCAATAATGGCGATGCAGGCGAAACACCGCTCGCCGGATTTCCGCATCATCAGCTTGACTCTTATCTGCCAAAGCTCGTTCGTGCCGGCTATCGTGTGGCTGTATGCGAACAATTGGAAGACCCGAAACTTGCGCGTGGAATAGTTCGCCGCGACGTAGTGGAAGTGGTTACGCCCGGTGTCGCGCTTAATGATAAACTTCTCGATGCCAAGCGAAACAATTATCTTGCGGCGATTCTTCTTCAAACCGAACGCGACGGCCGGGTATGGGCAGGTTTAGCATGTGCGGATATTTCCACAGGCGAATTTTTCTGCGCCGAATTGCCCGCAAGCGAATTGGCCGCCGTTCTCGAAACTCTTGCACCGGCCGAAATTATAATCTCGAAACCTCAATATAATGCTGTAACAGGATTGCTTGCCCGACTGCCTGAACAGCCTGCCACAACTCGTTTAGACGAATGGATATTCGAAAGCGATTTTGCCCGCGAAACATTGTTGCGGCATTTTAAGACTTTGTCGCTCAAAGGGTTCGGAATAGATACGTTTACGGTCGGAGTGTCTGTTGCCGGTGCGGCACTTCATTATATCAGCGAAACGCAACGCGGTGCGGCGCAGCAAATTCGCTCTGTTTCGGCGTTTAATCCGTCGGAATATATGACGCTTGACCATGCTACGCGCCGTAACCTTGAAATTACTTTTTCGATGCGCGATGCCGGTCGCGAAGGAACGCTTATCGAGATTTTGGATAAAACTTGTTCGCCAATGGGATCGCGCTTGTTCAAGAAATGGATAGCACGCCCTTTACGCAAACTCGAAATTATATCGCGACGACTCGATGCTGTCCGTGCGCTCCGTAATTCGGATAAATTGGAAGATTTGCGTCGTTTTCTTCGCGAAACAGGCGATTTGGAAAGGCTTATTGCCAAAACTTGCGCAGGAAAAGCCGGACCTCGTGATTTGGTATCGCTTAAAAATGGTTTGCAAAAAACAAGGGAAATTCAATCATTAATTTTGAACGAATCGTCGCTAAGTGATTTAGCCCGCGGAATTGAACCGCCCGACGAAGCCATAAATCGCATTTCTGCAGCACTTATAGACGACCCCGCCGCGGCTGTAGGCGCAGGTTCTATATTTCGCGACGGATTTTGCCGCGAACTCGATGAATTGCGCGACGCATTGTATTCCGGTAAAAATTGGATTCTCGACTATCAACAGTCCGAACGCGACGCTTCCGGCATATCGTCGCTGAAAGTCGGTTTCAATAATGTATTCGGCTATTATATCGAAATTTCCAATACCCATAAAAGCAAAACGCCCGAACGATATACGCGCAAGCAAACCACAGCCAATGCCGAACGATATATCACGCCGGAACTTAAAGAAATTGAAACGAAAATCTTGACTGCGGAGGAACGAATAGGCGAAGTGGAGAGCCGTCTCTTTTCGGAATTACGTTCAGAAACAGCCGCATTTACCGAAGCTGTACAGAAAACAGCCGCAAGTATTGCTGCTCTCGACTGCCTGCAAAGTTTTGCCCAAGCCGCCGCAGAATATAATTATACGGAACCGATTATCGAGGAAAGTGAAAGGCTTGAAATCGTCGGCGGGCGACATCCGGTTGTAGAACGTTTGCTTCCCGTCGGAGAAAGTTTCAACGCAAATTCCACAACGCTGGATTCTGACTGCGAGCAGATACACATAATTACCGGACCTAATATGTCGGGCAAATCATGCTATCTGCGGCAAGTCGGATTGATTGTATTGCTGGCACAGATAGGCAGCTTTGTTCCCGCAGAACGCGCTCACATAGGGCTTATTGACAGAATTTTTACCAGAGTCGGGGCGCAGGATAATATTGTAGCCGGCGAAAGTACTTTTCTTGTGGAAATGCAAGAATCCGCAAATATTCTCAATAATGCCACGCGCAAAAGTCTGATTCTTCTTGACGAAGTAGGACGCGGAACGGCCACTTTCGACGGAATTTCAATCGCTTGGGCTATTGCCGAGCATATTCACGAGCATATAGGCGCAAAAACGCTGTTTGCCACGCATTATCACGAACTTAATCGCCTTGCAGAACTTTTTGCGCGTATAGAAAATTACAAGGTAGAAGTTCGCGAAGTAGAAAACTCTGTTATTTTTTCGCATCGTGTTGTTCGCGGCTCTACCGACCATTCCTTCGGAATACACGTTGCGCAAATGGCCGGGCTTCCCCGCGCCGTAGTACATCGTGCAGGCGAGATATTGCGCCAACTTGAAGGCGGTGATAATTCCGCACAACTGAATATTCGCGCAGTTAATATACCTTCTTCGCCAAACGTTACTGAACAAACCGGTCAACTGTCTATCTTTGAAATTCGCGACGATGCTTTGCGTGCCAAAATAGCCGCGATAAACCCCGATTTAATGACACCGTTGCAGGCTCTTCAAACACTTTCGGATATTGTCAACGATGTCAAAAAAGGTTAAGTATTAGCGTTTGGTAAATATAAGCACGCCTGCTTCGCTTACGTTCGCACCGACAGTATCGCCGGCAATAAAGTCACCCGATAAAATTTTAACGGCAAGCGGGTCGGCAAAATACCGCTGTACGGCACGTTTCAGCGGTCTTGCGCCATATTGAGCATCATATCCGGTACGGGCAATCCAATCCAATGCTTCATCGGAAACGTCAAGACGAATATCGTTTTCGGCAAGTCGTTCGGCCAATTTTTTCAGTTGTAATTTTGCGATTTGCCCTGCTTCGTTGCGTGTAAGCGGTTTGAATAATATAATTTCGTCAATTCTGTTCAGAAATTCCGGGCGCATTCTTTTGCGAAGTAATTCGATAATAAGCCCGCGAACACTGCCCAAAATCTCGTCGCGATTTTCATCGGTTATATCGGTAATTTTTTCCTGGATAAATTCCGTGCCGATATTCGAGGTCATTATGACTATAGTATTTTTGAAATTTACGCTGCGCCCTTTGCTGTCGGTAAGCCTCCCGTCGTCAAGAACTTGCAGAAGTACATTGAAAATATCCGGATGCGCTTTTTCTATTTCGTCGAGCAGTACCACCGAATAAGGACGACGGCGAACGGCCTCGGTCAGTTGACCGCCTTCTTCATAGCCCACATAGCCCGGCGGTGCGCCTATAAGTCGCGATACGGCGTGTTTTTCCATATACTCGCTCATATCAATGCGTATCATTGCGGATTCGTCATCGAACAGAAATTCCGCAAGGGCGCGTGCCGTTTCGGTTTTGCCGACACCGGTTGTTCCCAGAAATATAAAAGAGCCTATCGGACGGTTCGCGTCTTGTAAACCGGCACGTGAACGTCTTATGGCATTGGCAATTGCGCGTATGGCATCGGTTTGCGCAATAACTCGCTCGCCAAGTCTTTCCTCAATATGCAATAGTTTCGAACGCTCCGTTTCGAGCATACGTCGCACGGGTATTCCCGTCCATTTTGCCACAATTTCGGCAATATCCTCAGCATCAACCTCTTCTTTAAGCATCTTGGCGGCACTTTGAATCTCGTCCAATTCAGTATTTGCCGCCGCAAGATCCTTTTCTAACTGAAGAATTACGCCATATCGAATTTCGGCCACTTTTGCGAAATTGCCTTGCCGCTCAAAATCGGCCGCTGCAATCTTTTGACGCTCTACTTCAGCTTTCAGATTTTGGATTTTCTGAATAACTTGTTTTTCAAGCACCCAATGCGCTCGCAGGCGGTCGCGCTCCTCGCGCAATTCGTTAATCTCACGGTTTAACTCGTCTAAACGCTTGCGTGCGGCTGCTGTTGAAATATCGGACATACGAATTCGTGTAAATTTATCGTACAAATAGCGAGTACACTGCAAATGACGATTGTACGGTCGAATTTGTCTATATTTGCAATCGTCTTTTGTTGCCTTCGCCAATGGCGAAAAGCAAAGGAATACTCGACTTGCATAAACGCTTCGAGAGGCTGATTCGTTACTGCGGAAAGCGTTGGCATTGTGGAATTTTTCTTTTACGTTAAAAAATGACTCCTGCAACAGCCCTACTGATAGTTATAGCTCTTAGCTATTTAATCGGTTCCATACCATCGGGTGTGATTATCAGCCGCTTATTATTCGGGTTCGACATTCGCGATAAAGGCAGCGGCAATATGGGCAGTACCAATGTATTCCGCGTACTTGGCGCGAAATGGGGCATTGTCGTGCAACTGCTTGATATTCTTAAAGGTGTAATTGCAGTGGCAATTATCAGCCGTATATTTTCTGGCGAAATGCCTTTTGACAACAGAACGCCGTTCGAAGATGCAACCGTTATCAAACTTATAGCAGGTGCGGCTGCGGTTATAGGGCATATTTGGTCTGTTTTTGTACGTTTCCGCGGCGGTAAAGGTATTAATACAGCCGCCGGTATGCTTGTGGCTATCGCGCCTCTCGATGTGGGAGTCGCTCTCGGTTTCTTCCTGCTTACGTTCTTTTTATCCGGCTATGTTTCGCTCGGCTCAATGATGGCAGCAATTACTTTGCCTTCTTTTATGTGTTTCCGCTACAATATCTTACACGATAATATTCCCGGTTATCATACGATTATTTTCTTTACGATAGGTGTGTCTTTATTAGTTATTTACACGCATCGCTCCAATATCAGCCGTTTGGCGCATGGCACCGAAAACCGCTTTACAAAGTATTGGCTGTTCCGAAATCACAGGAAATAATGCCGCCGCCGCATTTGCTCGAATAAACTTTCGGACAGCATCGTTTTTGTACGGTTATGATTCGATCTATGGTTATACTGAATTTTTAATGGATATTGAATTCAAGTTTGAAGCAAAACTTAGAGAAACAGAACGACAAATTGGAAATGCTGTTCCGCCTGTATTAGCGTGGCACATTGCACAATCAGTAAAAAATTGCCTTTTGTAAAAAGTTTACAGAAAAAGATACTTGGAGAAGTGTTGCTAACAGCGTATTTGAAACATTCCGAAACAAAGAAGTTGTGTTCATTTATGTTGTGTTCGGAAAAATGGGCGGATTGCCGGAAGTAAAATGGCAATTATATCAAGACTGCGTAATTCACGTTAGAACATCGCACGTTCCAAGATTTGAATTAGAAATAGACGCAAAATCTTCATTATTCGCACAAATGAAAATTTCTTGTGATGAGTTTTCTGTTTTGCCGATTGAGAAGAAAATGCGCTGCATCAGAGAATATGCAAAGGCAAGATTAAAAGAAGGCGAACGACTTTGGCGGATAGAAGAAAAGCCCGAACAAGAACACACTTTACCCATTCAAGTTAGACTTTACACAGAACTTTCTCAATCAGAAAAAAGAAAGTTGAGAGCCGAAGCATCTTTATTGTGTCCGAAAATTGTAGCAGGTTCGCGTGTGAAAACAAATACAATGACGTTGCTATGTATTTACTGACATATCACGGAGTTTTGGCTTCGCAAGCAAGAGATTTATTTTCCGCAGGAAGTGTAGCAATGGCTTCCGACAATAATCGTGACGGTTTGTATATTCACAGGGCATTGGCAGACATTGAAGACGAAATGATAGAAGCCGCAAACACTATGGAAGATGCTTTATTTGTTGAGTATTGGAAAGAATCTGTTCCACCCAGCAAAAGAATAAAATGTTGGCTTGAATTAGCAGACCAAAATGCGACAGATTGGAAACCGTCCGAAGTTCTTTTCTTGAACAAAAAAGTTAGAACAGAAAGATAAAGGGGCAGCCTATAACAGGCGTTTGGTTCAATGGCGGGTTCAGTGCTTCGTATGACAGTTTTGTGCTCCGAATCCCGCCTCTTCGCCAAGCCGCCGGAACGTTGGCGGCAAGTTTTAGACGACACTCAAGCATTAAAAAAATAAAGGAATAACAATGAAATTTTACTTGTCATCATATAAGTTCGGAAACGAAGTTGAAAAACTAAAAACCATGTTGCCGACAGCAAGCAAAATAGGACACATTAATAATTCACGCGACTGGACAGACGCGAATCCCGAAATAAGGGCAAAGCACCAAAAAGAAGAAATAGAACAGCTTAATCAATTGGGGTTTATTGCAGAGCCATTAGACCTTAAAGACTATTTCGGCAGACAAGGCGATTTAAAGATAAAACTATCTAAACTGGACGGGCTTTGGGTAAGCGGGGGAAATACTTTTGTATTAAGGCAAGCAATGAAGTTAAGTGGATTTGACAATCTATTCTTGGAGCTTAAATTGCGAAAGGGCTTCTTGTATGGTGGATACAGTGCAGGTATTTGTATTCTTTGCGACTCGATGAAATACATTCAGAATGTAGACAACCCAAACGACTTTCCTTACAAAGACTGCAAAGAAATTATTTGGGAAGGACTAAATGTTTTTGGTTACGGCTTATTGCCACACTATGATTCAGACCATTTTGAATCGGAAGCAATTGGTAAGGAAGTGCAAGTATGCATTGATAACAAATGGTTATTTAAAACACTGAAAGATGGAGATGTTATCATTATTGAGGACGAATAAACCGGCCGCTAACAGCACCCCATAAAGGATAGGTTTCGTGCTTTGTAGATACATTTGTGATAGCCGAAAGTGCAGTTCTTCGATTGAGTTTTTATACTGAAAATCCCGCCCGAATGCAAAGCCGCCGGAACGTTATAGCCAATGATAGGACAAACGACACAACAAAAAAATAATAATTAAATCAAAAAAATATGAAAACAATGTTTTTAAAAGCAATCTTGCTATCGACACTTCTGTTAACCTCATGTGTTTTATTCGCTCAAAGTGATAATGAAGGTTGCAAAGACCATCCGTTGTTTAACCGATTGCCCGGTTTTTATATCAGTGAGTGCAAAGAAAGCTTTGATGCCATTGATATGATTGTTGGTTATGGCAAAAAACAAACTATAGATGGACTGGTTATCAAGGTACGTTACACTAAAATGGGCAATACCGACAAAAAATATTCCCGTTACCAACTCATAAAAAATTTTGAAGACGCTATAGTTGCCAAAGGAGGCGAGAAAGTTTATGTTGCGTACAAAGCCGATGATTCAGAATTATGGTTTTCAGGCGGAACGTTTAAAATGATGAATGAAGGAAATACCTATTGGGTTTGCGTAAAGCAATCCAGCGGCGATGCCAGCGATTGCGAAGCGTATACCCTTGATATCGTAAAAATTGAGGGCATGAATCAGGATGTTACCGCCAATGCAATGTTTGAGAAAGTAAATTCCGGACAGCCATTAACCTTATACATCAATTTTGAAACGGGAAAATCAACGATCAAAAGTGAATCTCAGAACATTATAAATGAACTGTTCATCATGCTGACCAATAATCCCACAATGAAAATTACTGTTGAAGGGCATACAGACAACGTTGGAGATTCCGCAGCCAACAAAATACTGTCGGAGCAACGCGCAACAAGCATTAAGACATCTTTGATTAATAAAGGTATTTCTTCTGACAGAATTCAAACAATTGGCTACGGTCAAGACAAGCCTATTGCCGACAATTCAACAGAAAATGGTAAAGCAAAAAACAGACGAGTTGAAATCAAGCGGCAGTAACCACCGGCTATAACAAGGTATTGCCAAAAGCGGGGCTGAACGGCTCCGATTGGACATTTGTGCAAGGTTCAATATTCGTTCGATTGAACTTTTGTGCTGAAAATCCCCGCCTTCGGCAATACCCAACCCGTTAGCACTCACCCTAAAAAACCACCGTGCAGAAATGACAGTTAACAACTAACCTACAAAAATGAAAAATAAAGCACCTATTTTGACTAAATTTGTGCTGAACAAAAAAGACGAATTTCAATGACAAAAAAATATAAAAAAAGTGCAGTTAATTTGCTCACTTTTTCGCAGACAGTGGTATGATACGCGCCACGAAAGCTTTAACCCACTTACTCCTCGTATTTCACAGACAAAAAATCGTTAAACGAACTGTGCTTCTACCTTATAAGCGCATAGTTGGTTTTTTTGTTTTTGAAAGTAGGTCGTAACAAATATTTAACTATTGTTACGCTTATTTTTTACACAATTCGAGGATTTGTGGCAAGCTAATAGTTCCTTTGTTTTAGAGTCACTGTTTTAGGATCTAAAACAGGGCTCAATAATTTTAGACCACATTTATATATCACTTTACCCAAGTGATATTTGATTTTTCGGATTAACACGCATGAATAGCAAATCTCCTATTTTTACGGCTCAATCTGATGTCGCTCTTCGCATCCACGTAGATCGCGCAGTTCGTCATTATTTTGCACAATTGCAAGGTGAGCAACCATCTCAAGTGTATGACATGGTTCTAGCAGAAATGGAGAAACCTCTTTTGTCTGTGGTCTTAGAATATACTCGTGGCAACCAAACGCGTGCTGCTG